>Ga0081606_1000035_pt1 | contig 140442 bp, 129 predicted proteins | sample EareggfetidaYelm_FD_71127 | JGI IMG/M metagenome (GOLD analysis project Ga0081606, IMG submission 71127) | Earthworm egg capsule microbial community from the University of Washington, USA - E. fetida Yelm (SPADES assembly) (version 2) | ecosystem: Host-associated > Annelida > Reproductive...
GGGGGGGGGGGGGGGGGGGGGGGGGGGGGGGGGGGGGGGGGGGGGGGGGGGGCGGGAGCGGCGTGCGGAGCTGGCAGCGGCCGGGTTTCCCGGGGAGAGGGGACGGGCCGCGTGTCGCGCTCGGGGGAGGGGGACGGAGGCGGCGCCGGGGCGCTGGAGTCCGGCTCGGCCAGGACGCGCTCCGCGAGTTCGGCGAGTCCGAAGTCGAGCAGCTTCACCTCGCCTTCCTCGGAGAGCACGGCGTTGGCGGGCTTGATGTCGCGGTGGAGGATGCCGCGGCGGTGGGCGGCGGCCAGTCCGCGCGCGAGGCCCACGGCGATGCGCAGCACGTGCTGGCCCTCCACGGGCCGGGGCAGGGTGTCCAGGGGTTGGCCCCGGATGAACTCCGACACGAGGTAGAGCTGCCGGCGCACCTCGCCCACGCGGTGGATGGCCACGACGTTGGGGTGCTGCAGCCGGGCGATGGCGCGTGCCTCCTGGAAGAAGCGCGCCCGTGCCGTCTCCTCGCTCACTCCTCCGGGGGCGATGAACTTCACCGCGACGAGCCGCTCGAGCAGCGTGTCGTGCGCCAGGTACACCTGTCCCATGGCGCCCTGGCCCAGGGGACGCAGGAGCCGGTACTCCTCGAGTTCGCGCGGGGGCTCCTCCCCGGCCCGCCTCATGGGGAGGAGGTTCCCCGGCGAGGGGCGCGGGTCTGGAGCCCGAGCTGCCTCATCTTGAAGCTGAAGGTGCGGATGGGCATGCCGATGAGGGCCGCGGCGCGCGTCTGGACGCCCTCGGCCGCCTCGAGCGCTTCCCGCATGCGCCGGCGCTCCAGCTCGCGAATCTCCTCGGCGAGGGGCTGGAAGGTGGGAGTGCCCGGAGGGAGCGGGGCGGCGGGGCGCGGGAGCTCCGGGAGCGACATGGGTGATGGCGAGGGCGCGCCCCCGCGAACGCGCTCGGGCAGGTGGTGCGCGTCGAGCACATTCCCCATCACGGCGGCGGCGGCGTAGTCCATGAGGTTGCGCAGCTCGCGCACGTTGCCGGGCCAGGCGTAGCGGGCCAGGGCGGCGAGCGTGTCCGGAGCCATCACGAGCGGCTCACGCCCCAGGGCCTCGCACGCCCGGTCCAGGAAGGTGCGCGCGAGCAGGGGCACTTCCCGGGGTCGCTCGCGCAAGGGGGGCAGGAGGACGGTGGCGGCGCCGAGCCGGAAGTACAGATCCTGGCGGAAGCGGCCCGCGGCGACCTCGGCCTCCAGGTCCCGGTGCGTGGCGGCCACGAGCCGCACGTCGATGGCCCGCTCGCGCACCTCGCCCACGCGGGTGATGCGGCGCGACTCGAGCGCGCGCAGGAAGCGCGCCTGCACGGCCAGGGGCAGCTCGCCCACCTCGTCGAGGAAGACGGTGCCGCCCTGGGCGCTCTCGAAGATGCCGGCCTTGGCGGAAGCGGCCCCGGTGAAGGCGCCCTTGTCGTGGCCGAACAGCTCGCTCTCCACCAGTCCCTCGGGGAGGGCCGCGCAGTTGACGGTGACGAAGGGGCCCGAGGCGCGGCGGGACCAGTGGTGCACGGCGAAGGCGGCGTTCTCCTTGCCCACGCCCGTTTCCCCGGAGATGAGCACGGGCAGCTCGCTCGGGGCGAGCCTCCGCACCAGGGCATAGAGCTGCACCATGGCGGGGTCGGCGACGAGCACGGTGCGCTCGCCGAGCGTCAGGCGGGTGGCGCTGCTGGCGGCGGAGGCGGGCTGGCCGGGCAGGGCGTCCTGGGCGGCTCCCCGTGCGGCGGCCACCAGCGTGTCAGTGTCGCACCCATCCGAGGGACACACGGCCCAGCCCAACCGTGCTCCGGGACAGGCGGCGGCCAGGGCCTCCACGTGCTCGCCGAGGGCTTCCTCGTCGGGCTCTCCGGAGACCTCGGGCAGCAGCATCACGAGGTGACTGGCGTCGAGCCAGCCCGCCGCCTCGGCCGAGCCCAGCTCCGCCGCGCACGTCGCTTCCACGTCGTCCCGGCGCGCGCCCTGGGACGGCAACACCAGCGAGAGCACCGTCAGGGGCCGGCCGTAGCGCAGGGCCCGCTGCACCTCGAGCCCCAGCCGCTCCAGGAGGGGTTCCGCCTCCAGCAACCGCCGGGCGGGGGGCAGGCGGGCGGCGGTGCGCAGCACCAGGGCCACGGTGCCCAGCGTCACCACATCTCCGGACACCAGGGGGCGGGCGCCGTCCACGCGCTGTCCGTTGACGAGCGTGCCGTTGTGGCTGCCCAGGTCGACGATGCGCACGTCCCCGCCGTTGAGCACCAGCCGGGCGTGGCGGCGCGACACGCTGTCATCGCGCAGCCGGAGATCCGCCTCCGCGTCCCGGCCGATCAGGACGACGCCCGAGCCGGGCAGGGCGACGCGCGCGGACGATTCTCCTTCCAGCACGAGCAGATACGCGGGGGCGGTGCCCGACGCGGAGGCCCCCGGGGCCAGGGGCTTCGTGGCGCGGGCACTGGGGGGCAGGTCGGACATGGGGAGGAAAAGTCCCATACCCCGTGAGAGGGGCGCAACCCGAGGAACCGCCGTCCCCTGGCGAGCGGGGGCCCAGGCGGCAACTCCTGCCGGAGCCGACAGGCAATCGTTGCCGTCCCCGCGCAAGCCTTGCCGTTCTGGCGGAGCCCTTCCGGGTCGCCTCCTCGGCGGAGCGGGTGTGTCTGGACTGGCACCGGGATTGCTCTGCCCTTCCTCGCCGTCTCAACCCCTCGCATCTCTTCACAAGGACAGTCCATGAACCCGCTCTCTCTCCGCGCTCGGCGCACCTTTCTCCTGCTGGGTCTCGGTTCCCTCTCCGTCGCCTGTGGGGGCCCGGAGTCCCTGACGGAAGAGGACGCCGTCGAGGCGTTCGCCACCACGTCCTCGGCGCTCTGCACGGATCCCGATATCGCGGACGTCTCGGCCTCGCTCGGCTCGCAGGACGGCAGCACCGTGAGTGGCACCTCCAGCGGGGGCACCTATGGCAGTCCGGAGTGCCTGAACCACTACGTGGTGGAGGCCCTGTCGACGTCGGGCAAGAAGGTCGAGCTCAGCGCGGCGTGGGTGGACTCCGCGGTGCGCGACAGCCAGACGCTTTGCGAGCACGCGTACCTGCGAGCCACCACCCATGGCAGCGTGAATGGTGTGACGTGGACGCAACTCAACTCGGTGACGGTCCAGGGCTCCTGGGATTCCTTCTTCGGGTGCACGTTCATGTGGACGCCGAGTCAGACGGTGACGAGCCTGACCAGCTCCCCGTACTCGCGGCTGCGCGTGGCGGCGCGCGCGTACACCCTCTCGGGCTCCACCGTGACGTACCGCCGGGTGAAGGCCAGCATCGGCATTCCCCTGCCCCCGCCCCCGCCTCCCCATTTCGCGCCCGAAGAGGCGCCCCAGTCGTTCTGACGCACCCGTCGCCCTTCCATCCGCACCTCAGGTCGGGACGCGGCGAATCGGATGCACGAGGACTCCGGATGGCCTAATCTTGGAGGTAGTGCCGTGCGCCGAACCTTTGCAGGCGGGCGGCGCACGGTCCGGGAGGATGGATGGAGCGCGAGACGCTGCATGGATGGAACCTGACGCCGGCGGAAGCGGTGGCGTTGCAGCGCGAGCTGCGCGAGCGCGTGGTGCTGCGAGTGCCCGAGGGGTGGACGGTCGAGCGGGTGGCGGGGGCGGATATCTCCATGAGCCGGGGGGAGCCATGGGCTTCTGGAGGATTCGTGGTGCTGGACGCCCAGACGCGCGAGCCCGTGGCCCAGGCGAGCGCCGTGACGCGGTTGGGATTCCCCTACGTGCCGGGGCTGCTGTCCTTCCGGGAGCTGCCGGTGCTGGAGGAGGCCTGGGCGCGGCTGGAGGTGCGGCCGGACCTCATCATCTTCGATGGCCAGGGGACGGCGCATCCCCGGCGCCTGGGGCTGGCGTGCCACGGAGGGCTGCTGTTCGGAGTGCCCTCCATTGGCTGTGCGAAGTCCCTGCTGGTGGGCAAGCATGGCCCGCTGGGCGAGGAGCGCGGCGCGGTGGCGGACATCCTCCACCAGGGCGAGGTGGTGGGCCGGGCGGTGCGCACGCGGAGCAGGGTGGCCCCCGTGTACGTCTCGCCGGGCCACCTGATGGACCTGCCCACGGCGGTGGAGTGGGTGCTGCGGATGACGTCGCGCTACCGGGAGCCGGAGACGACGCGGCACGCCCACCGGCTGGTGAACGACGTGCGCCGCGCGGCCCTGGCGGACAAGGCGCGGACCTGGGACGAGTGAATCGCCGGGCGACGCCTCACGCCGCGCTCGCCACGAGCACGGCGGCCAGACCCACCAGACTCTCCCCGGCGATGAGCCCCGAGGCGAGGGGCACGGTGAGGACCTGGGCGGCGTCTGGCTTCACGCGGGCGAGGAGCGCGGCGGCCACCGAGCCGAGGAAGAGGGACACGGAGAAGGACGCGGGCAGGGCGAACGCGAGCCCGAGCGCGATGGGCGAGGGGAGGAATCGCTGGACGCGCGCGGAGGCCCAGCGCTCCAGCAGGACGAGCCCCACGCCGAGCACGACGCCCCCCAGCACGCCCCAGCGCGCCGCCTCGGACAGGTGTCCCAGTCCCGAGGAGAGGGCGCGGGCCATGGCGGCCACGAAGTAGCCGCTGGGGGCGGGGAAGCGCTCCTCGGAGAGCGCGGAGGCGTCGGGCACGAGCAGGTAGAAGACGGGGACGATGAGGGCCGAGCCCACGACGCACCCGCAGAGCTGGGCGAGGAAGGTCTGCCGAGAGGGGACGCCGAGCAGCGAGCCCGCCTTCACATCGGTGAGCAGGTCCGCGCTGGAGGCGGCGACGTTGCCCGCGAGGCTCGCGGCCATGGCGTTGGGCATGGCCTGTCCTGGCAGCAGCGCGCCGAAGACGAGCTGCGCCACATGGCCCAGGGCACCATAGGGCGTCACATCCGTCTCGCCCGTGGCCCGGCACGCCACGGCCGCGAGCGCGAAGGACAGGAGCACGCCCAGCAGGCCGAGGAAGAAGGGGACCTCGAAGGCGACCGAGCCCACCGCCGCGAGCGAGAGGGACAGCAGCGTCACGCCGATTCGGAACCACGAGACGGGCACATCGCGCGGATCGGCCGCCTCGCCCTGGCGCGAGGAGCGCAGTCCTTCGAAGGCGCGGCGCACGAGTCCCGGTTGGATGGCCAGATGGGTGAGGGAAGCGCTCGTCGCCAGGGCGGCACCGGGCCACAGACTCCACTCGAGGATGCCGAGGTAGCCCGTCTCGGGCAGCAGTCCGTGCGAGTGCAGCCACGGAGCGAGCACGCCAAAGCACATTCCCGCGCCGAGCAACATGGAGGCGCCGACGCGGGGTCCCACGATGGCGCCGGTGCCCAGCGGCAGCAGGGTCAGGTCCAGGGCGAAGGTGAGCTGGGCGAGCGGCACGCCGAGCACCGCGCCGGGCACGGCGAGCGCGGCGGGCAACCAGGCGAACCCATCGCGAGCGAGTGCCAGGAGGCCCGCGCCGGCCGCGCCCAGGCCGAGTGCGCGGGCTCCCCGCCTGCCTTCGTCATCCCCGGCATGGAAGGAGCGGGCGATGGACGCGGCGGCGATGCCCGAGGGAAAGGGCAGGGGGTCCTGGCGGAGGAAGGCGCGTTGCAGGGGCAGGGCGATGAAGACTCCGAGCGCCGAGCTGAAGAGGGTCCACAGCAGGAGCGCCCAGAGGGGCGGGTGGTGGCCGGACAGCAGGAGGTAGCCCACGCTGGCGTTGATGATCGTCCCGCCGGTGGAGTAACCGGCGGCGGAGGCCACGGACTGCATGGCGCTCGTTTCGGGCAGGCTGAGCGCGGGCCCGAAGAGCGAGGGGCTCAGCCGCAGGAGGGCGCGTTGGGTGCCGAGCCCCACGACACAGGCGATGAGGGCGGCGGGGAAGCCCAGCCCCGTCTTCAACCCCACGTACAGGTTGGACAGGCACATGAGCGCGCCGAGCACGCTGCCCAGTCCAATCGCGCGGGGAGTGAGGGCCGACATGCGCCAGACCCTACTCAATCCCCGGGCCTCAGCGTCTCCAACTCGGTGAGCAGGGCCTTGAGCTCGGGCGTCTCCAGGGCCCGGTGTACCGAGGCGAAGAACTGGGAGAGGTCCCCCGCGCCCTGGTGCTCGTAGACGGTGGCCTGCAAGCCCATCTCCAGCCGGTCCACCTGTCGCACGAGCCGCGCCTCGAAGGACGTCCCCTGCTCGTACTCCTCCCACAGCGCGAGGTAGTCGGGCCCGCGCGGCAGCCGGGAGAAGAGGTGCTCCACGGCCTCGCGCTCGCGCCGCAGCTTCTCCTCGCGGCTCACGCCGTCATGGGGGGTGATGTCCCCGGCGCGCGCCTCGCCCACGTCATGCAGGAGCGCCATGCGCACGAGCTTGGTGGCATCCGCCTCGGGGAAGTAGCCATCGGCGAGGAACAGGCACAGCAGCGCCACATAGAAGGAATGCTCGGCCACGCTCTCGCAGGTGTCGCGGGGGATGCCCACGCGCAACCAGCCCTGGCGGAAGAGGTGCTTGAGGTGATGCAGCTCGAAGTAGGCCTCGAGCAGGGGCGAGGGACCGCGGCCCTGGAGGAGCGCGCGGGAGGGGGCTGCCTTGGTGTGCATGGACCGCGAGGGTAGCTGAGCGGAGGATAAAACTTCCGGGGGGATGGGTCGTTCAGGGGGACACATGTCGCCCGCCACCTGGCTCCTCCGGGATCCCCGCCTCCTCCAGATCGCCTTCCTCTCCACCTTCCTGATGCTGGGCGTGGGGTGGCTCGGGTTCGACGTGCCCCCGTGGCAGCCGCCGCTCATCGCGCTCACGGCCTGTGCGACCCAGTGGGCGATGACGCGGTGGATGAGGACGCCTCCGGTGGGCTACCTCTCTCCGCTCATCACCTCGCTGGGCCTGTCGCTGCTGCTGCGCACGGATGCCTTCTGGGTGGGACCGTTCGCCGCGGCGGTGGCCATCTCGAGCAAGTTCCTCCTGCGCGCGCGGGGCAAGCACCTCTTCAACCCCACCAACTTGGGCTTGGTGGTGGCCATGCTGCTCACCCAGCACGCGTGGTGCTCGCCGAGCCAGTGGGGCCACGGCGCGGCGCAGTGGGGGTGGTTCGCGGCGTTCGGCCTGGCGGTGGCGCACCGCTCGTTCCGCTCGGACGTGAGCCTGGCCTTCCTGGGCGCGTGGGTGTTGCTCAAGGCCGCGCGCGTCTTCTACCTGGGGGCGCCGTGGACGAGCCTGCAACACCAGTTGTCCGCCGGAGGGCTCATCCTCTTCACCTTCTTCATGATCTCCGACCCGAAGACGACGCCGGACCACCGGGCGGGCCGCGTGCTCTTCGCGGTGGCGGTGGCGGGACTGGCCTTCGTCATGTTGCACGGGCTGTGGTGGCAGAACGCGCTCGTGTGGTCCCTCGCTCTGCTTTCCCCCTTCACTCCGCTCATCGACCGACTCCTGCCCGCGAGCCGCTTCCAGTGGCCCTCGGGTGGGGCTTCTCCAAGGACAGACGCATGCGCTTCCCCCTCCTCGCAACCGGCCTGATGGCCGCCCTGGTGAACCTCGCCGCGCCCGCCGCCGAGGCGTTCTGTGGCTTCTACGTGGGCAAGGCGGACACGAGCCTCTTCAACGATGCCTCGCAGGTGGTGCTCGTGCGGGACGGAGAGCGCACGGTGGTGACCATGTCCAACGACTACAAGGGCGAGCTGACGGACTTCGCCCTGGTGGTGCCGGTGCCGGTGGTGCTCAAGCGCGAGCAGATCCACGTGGGAGAGCGCCGGCACATCGAGCGCTTGGATGCCTACTCCGCGCCGCGACTGGTGGAGTACTTCGACAGGGACCCCTGTGCTCCGATCCGGCTGGAGAAGCGGATGAGCGCCATGGGGGCCGCGCCGGGTGCCAAGGGGGGCGGAGGCGGTTCGATGGACAAGAGCCTGGGCGTGACGGTGGAGGCCCAGTACACGGTGGGGGAGTACGACATCCTCATCCTGTCGGCGACGGAGTCGGAGGGCTTGGAGACGTGGCTGCGGGAGAGTGGTTACAAGATTCCGCCCAAGGCCTCCAAGGCGCTGGCGCCCTACATCAAGCAGGACATGAAGTTCTTCGTGGCGAAGGTGAACCTGAAGGAGCAGAAGGCCACGGGGGCCTCGTACCTGCGGCCGTTGCAGATGGCGTACGAGTCGAAGAAGTTCATGCTGCCCATCCGCCTGGGCATGGCGAACGCGCGAGGGCCGCAGGACCTGGTCATCTACGCGCTGACGCGCCAGGGGCGGGTGGAGTCCTCGAACTACCGCACGGTGAAGGTGCCCAGCGACATGGACGTGCCCGTGTATGTGAAGGAGGAGTTCAACCAGTTCTATCCCGCGTTGTTCAGCAAGGCGCACGAGAAGGCGGAGAAGCGCGCGCTGTTGACCGAGTATGTCTGGGACATGGGGTGGTGTGACCCGTGCGCGGCGGATCCCCTCTCCAACGAGGAGTTGAGGGCGTTGGGCGTGTACTGGGTGAACGAGGGTGATGGGGCGCGGGGAGCGATGGGCGGCGTACCGGTGACGCTCACGCGCTTGCATGCGCGCTACGACGGCGAGCACTTTCCCGAGGACCTGGTGTTCCAGGTGACGAATGACAAGCAGAACTTCCAGGCGCGGTATGTGCTGCGCCACGCCTTCAAGGGCGAGATGAAGTGCGACGAGGGCAAGGAGTACCTGCGCCAGTTGGACAAGCGTCACCGGAAGGAGGCGGAGACGCTGGCGGAGCTCACGGGGTGGAGCCTGGGCACCATCACGAAGAAGATGGGAGCGGATGCGCCCGGAAAGAAGCCCGCCAAGGACCAGGATGGCTCCTGGTACCAGAAGCTCTGGAAGTGAGCGCCGCCTCGCTCCGGGGAGACGATTTCAGCGCTGCTGCTCCGATCGCGTTCGCCTGGTGGGCAGCCGGCGCCGAAAAAGGCTGAAACCACATGGGAGGGTCCCGCGTATCCAGGGAGAGCGCCCGTGCCGGGCGTGTGGAGTCTCCGAGCCCATGTCATCCATTCCCATTGCTCTTCTCCCCGTCTGCCGCGCTTCGCACCCGGTGGCGCGTTGGTTGTTGCCCGTGGCAGTGGCCCTGCTCGTGGTGTCGAGCGGGTGTACCGAGGCGCGCGGTGCCCCGCCTGGCACGACATCCACCCGAGCCGGGACGTCTGCCTCCGCGCAGGTGACGGATTCCCGGCGGTACACGAAGCCCTCGGACGAGGAGCTCCGGCGCACCTTGTCCCCCATGGCCTACGAGGTGACACAAAAGGAGGTCACCGAGCCGCCCTTCCGCAATGCCTTCTGGAACAACCATGAAGAGGGCCTGTACATCGACGTGGCCAGCGGCGAGCCGCTCTTCTCCTCGCGCGACAAGTTCGACTCCGGCACGGGCTGGCCCAGCTTCACCCGTCCGGTGGAGGGCCGCCGCGTGGTGGAGAAGCGGGACGTGAGCCTGGGCATGGCGCGCGTGGAGGTGCGCTCGAAGGAGGGCGACTCGCACCTGGGCCATCTCTTCGACGATGGGCCGGAACCCACGGGCCTGCGCTACTGCATCAACTCCGCGTCGCTGCGCTTCATCCCCGTCGACGAATTGGCCGCGAAGGGCTACGGGGCCTGGTTGCCCGCCTTCGGACGCACGGCCCCGGCCCCGGAGCGGAACGTGGACCTCAAGGCGGCCGTGACGGAGACGGCGTACCTGGCCGGAGGGTGCTTCTGGGGCATGGAGGATCTGCTGCGCGAGATTCCAGGCGTCCTGGAGACGGAGGTCGGCTACACGGGCGGGGCGAAGACGTTCTCCCACCCCACCTATGACGACGTGCACACGGGGAAGACGGGGCACGCGGAGGCCGTGCGCGTCGTCTTCAATCCGAAGCTGCTGACGTACGAGACGCTGCTGGAGAAGTGGTTCTTCCGCATGCACGATCCGACGACGCTCAACCGCCAGGGCAACGACGTGGGCACGCAGTACCGCTCCGCCATCTTCTACCTCTCGGAGGAGCAGCGCCGGGTGGCCGAGGCGGTGAAGGCCCGGGTCGATGCGTCGGGCAAGTGGTCCCGCCCCGTGGTCACCGCCATCGCCGCCGCGGGCGCGTTCACCCCCGCGGAGGCGTACCATCAGGATTACCTGGTGAGGAACCCCGACGGTTATACCTGCCACTACCTGCGGGACTGAGCGCGAAGCCCTCCCAGGTGCTCCCAGGGCGGGCGGTCAATCGGTAGCTGGGTCGCCTGGGGTGGGACGGCTCGCCGAGTGGAGTGTGAGGCTCCACTTTCCTCGCAGGAGGCTTCCATGGCCACGTGCGAGGTTTGCGGTAACGAGTACAGCATGGCGTTTCAGGTCATCACCGCGGGTGCCACCCACACCTTTGACTGTTTCGAGTGTGCCGCCCACAAGTTGGCGCCCGTCTGTGAACACTGTGGATGCAAGGTGCTGGGGCATGGCGTCGAGGCCAGCGGCAGCTTCTATTGCTGCGCCCATTGTGCCCAGGCCGAAGGAGTCCGCGGCATCGTCGACAACGCGGAGCACGCCCCGGCGTCCTGATTGCGCCGCCCTGGTCCCATACGGCGGGAATCGAACCCGCCACCTGGCACTCCCAGGGCGGGCCTGGCGGAGTTTCGTGGGAGCCTGGCGGTAGCTTGTGCCCTGGCGAGCAGGGTTGACGCATCGAACCGCCCAGAGCGTCGCGGGACAGTGGTAGACTGAAGGACCCGCATCAAGATGATTCGTGAGTATCTCCCTCATGGCCCTGTTCCTGATTGGGTGCTTCCTGCTCCTTGGCTTCGGCGTCGCGGCATTCGTCGTCCATTCGAAATGGGGACGTTTCTTTTCGGGCTGGACGACGCACCACCTCCGCCAGCATGGAATACCCGCTGAGGCCACCATCCTCCAGATGGAGCGCACGTTGATGCAAATCAACGGGAGGCACGTCTACGACATCCTGCTGGACGTGAAGCTGCCGGGCCGCCCCGCGTACCAGGTGCGGCACAAGAGCCGGACGCTTGACTGGAATGCCTTCATCGTGGAGCCCGGCGTGCGCCTCAAAGTGAAGGTCGACCCGGAAGACCCTCAACGGCTCGTCGTCCTGGAGCCCGTCACGCCGCAGAGGCCTCTGCGCATCCACGATCTCCTTCCGGGCCCGGCTCGCCCCTCGGACCCGGTCAAGGCGCTGAAGGACCTTCAGTCGATGATGGACAACGGGCTCATCACGCCGGACGAGTACGCGCGGAAGAAGGCGGAGATTCTCGCGCGCCTCTGAAGGGATGCCGGCGCTCGCGCGCGCCGGTCAGGTCATCTCGCGACGCTGGCGCGCCCAGGTCTCGAAGCTCATGGGCGAAAGGCCGTGGGAGCGCGCGAACTCGGGCCGTGCCAGCCCTCGTGCGACTTCCAGCGCCCCTCCGCCCAACCCTCGACCTCGCGGTGGTCGCCGACGCCGGACGTCGCGGTGTGCACGAACGTCCCGACGCCCTCGGCGAGCGCGGCCTCGACGAGGTTCCTCCCTTGTTGGCGCTCCTTGCTGTAGTCGATACCGGTCGCGGACATGATCGGTGACTGCATCGAGAAGACCGCCCGCGCCCCGGCGCAGGCGGTGCGCAACGACGCCGGATCGTCGAGGTCCCCGACGACCACCTCGGCGCCAGCCGCCGCGAGGGCCTTGGCGTTGGGCGCCTCCGGAGTGCGCACCATCACGCGCACCGAGGTGCTGCCGTCGGCCAGCAGCGCCCGGGCGGTGGCACCGCCCTGTAGTCGAGCTTCGAGTTCCACGCCGGGTCGTTGCAGTTCCCGGTGTAGTAGCGCTTGGGCCCACGCGGCCTGCTGCCGCTGGCTGCGGCGCAGGGGCCACCCCAGCAGGCGGGGTGTTGAGCCTCGAGCAGTCACGCTGCCAAAGAAGCCCACTCCCCTGCTGCCTCCCCCTCAACACGTCCCCTCTCCCGCCTATACGGCACCATCGACAGGGCTGTCGAATAAGACATGCGGGATTACTACCGACTGGACCGCTGCACCCTTGACGAAGAGGAGTGGGCGCAACGTTGTAAAACCCCTGGCTTCTCCAACTCCCCGAAAGGGGCGACCTGCCCAGAGGCATGCCGACCCACTCAAGAGGAAAGATAGGCCGGCTGCCCATGAGCTGGCGCCGCTCCTCGCCGTCCTGTCCGCGCTGATTCTCCCGCTTCCGCTTATCTGGCGGTGCATGTCGTACTATCGGGTCCGACAACACAATACACACCACCTCGGAATCCGCTTGCCGTTTCCATGCGGTCCAAGCAACAGCGGCTCGCCTTGAGAACCCATGAGCAGGGGTGCGAGGAGGACCGCGACTGCGATCCCCAGCCTGGCAAGATCTGGAGGGAATGCCTGACGAGGTGTGCCAGAAGCGAGCCTCTACCCTGTTCCAATGCCGCTCGGGATGCGACCCCAATGGTCCGACCAGATGTGCGCCAAGCTTCGTCAGCAGGCGAAATCATTCCGGACAACCCTGGGCATGCCTGCCGGATCCAGGCGCGCGCAGGGCACGGCGGCAGGGCGTGCGCGGTGGACAGATCGGGGCCGTCTCCCTAGTCAGCCGCAGCTGGTGCTTTGGCTCTGGATGCCAACAGCTCGCTCGCCGCACACGTCGGCAATGCATCGGGTTCGACACCCTGACTGCGCAGGTAGGTCACGCCCCATTCGCGCAGCGTGAGCAGTACCGGCGCCAATGAGCGACCGAACGGCGTGAGTTCGTACTCGACCTTCGGCGGCACCTGCGGATAGACGCGGCGCACGATGACGCCGTCGTCCTCCAGCTCGCGCAGCTGCAGCGTGAGCATGCGTTGTGTGGCTTTCGGGATGCGCCGCGTGATTTCCATGAAGCGCAGCGTGCCGCCCATCAGGTGGAACAGGATCTGCGGCTTCCACAGCCCGCCGATCACCGAGACCGTGGCTTCCACAGGGCAACCGCTCTTGGGATCATGGCGCTTGGATCGCATACGTACACCCTTGATAGTAACCATCATTATTGTACCTTCTTGTGGTTTTATCAGTACCCGCCAGATTGTGGGCATCCATGGGAGGCCCCATTCGCGCACTGCTGACAGAGAAGACCGAGGCCGGGCTGTCGACGACCCTCACCGACCTCGATCCCGCCGAACTCGGCGAAGGCGACGTCACCGTCCGGGTCGAATGGTCGACGGTGAACTACAAGGACGCGCTCGCGCTTTCAGGGCGCGGCGAGATCATCAAGACGCTGCCGCTGGTAGGCGGTATCGACCTCGCGGGCACCGTCGAGTCGTCGGATGACGCCCGGTTCGCGCCGGGCGACCGCGTGCTCGTCAACGGCTGGGACCTGAGCCAGACGCACCACGGAGGCTACGCCGAGAAGGCGCGCGTGCCGGCCAACTGGCTCGTCCCCGTGCCCGACGCCTTCAGCACGCGCGATGCCATGGCGATCGGGACGGCCGGCTACAGCGCAATGCTGTGCGTGCTCGCGCTTGAGCATTCCGGCCTGACACCCGATGACGGCGATGTCCTCGTCACCGGTGCGAACGGCGGCGTCGGCTCCATCGCGATCGCACTGCTGTCGAAGCTCGGCTACCGGGTCGTCGCCTCCACCGGCCGCGTGTCGGAGGCGGAGCACCTTCGCGCGCTGGGCGCGGCGGACGTTATCGACCGCAATGACCTTGCGCGGCCCGGCCCGCCTCTGGGTCCGGAGCGCTGGGCCGGCGCGGTGGACGCCGTCGGCAGCCACACGCTCGCCAACGTTCTGGCGCAGACGCGCTATCGCGGCGTCGTGGCCGCCTGCGGACTCGCGCAGGGCCTGGACCTGCCGACGTCGATGGCGCCCTTCATCCTCCGCGGTATCACCCTGGCCGGTATCGATTCCGTGAGAGCGCCCCGCGATCTGCGGCTGGCGGCATGGGCACGCCTCGCGGCGGATCTCGAGCTGCCCAAGCTGGCCTCCGCCACGCAGGAAATCGAACTCGCCGACGTCCCCGACACCGTCGCGCACCTGCTGCGCGGTGAGGTCAGGGGGCGCCTGGTGGTGCGGATTCCCTGAACGGTCGAGTGGAACGCCGTCGGCGCGGGCCGTCCCTCGAGGCGCCGACGATCGAACCGAATCGAGGGACGCGTCACATCCGAAACACCAAAGCACTGGAGACAGCACATGACACAACGACAAGCCACGCCCTCTCTCTTCGATATCGAAGCGCACGGCCCCACGCTGGTGGTGCGCATCGACGGCGGTCCGCTGCAGCTCTTCAGCGCCGACGTGGCGCTGCAACTCGAAGCGCTCGTGGATCGCGTGGACAAGGATCCCGATGTGCGTGCGGTGGTCTTCGCCAGCACGCATCCGCAGCGGTTCATGAGCCATGCGGACGTGAAATGGCTGCAGGAAGGCGGCGCCGACTACGTCGCGCGCCAGCAGACGGGTGCGCCGCCGCCGACGCCCTCGGAGGGCTACGTTGGGCTCGACCGCCTGCATGCGATCTTCCTTCGCATGAACAGCATCGGCGTGGTGTTCGTCGCCGCACTCGAGGGCCAGGTGCTGGGGCTCGGCGCGGAGTTCGCATGGGCCTGCGACCTGCGGGTGATGGCCGACACGGACGCCTTCATCGGTCAGCCGGAAGTGCTGATGGGGATCATGCCGGGCGGCGGCGGCAGCCAGCGCCTGACCCGGCTGGTCGGGTCACATCGCTCGCTCGTCGCGATCCTTGAAGGCAAGCCATTCACGCCCGCGCAGGCACTGGAGTTCGGTGCGGTGGATGCGGTGGTGCCGAAGGCCGACGTCGTAGCGAGGGCGATCGAGCTCGCCCATCATCTCGGCAAGCGCGACAAGGCGGCCGTAGGCGCCATCAAGCGTGCGGTCTACTTCGGTGGCTCGCTACCGCTGCCAGACGGCATCAAGCTCGAAGCCAAGGAGTTCCTGACGCTCAACGTCTCCGCGAATGGTCAGAAGTTGATGCTCGCCTACCAGCGGAAGACAGCCGAGCTTGGGGAGCTTCCGCTCTACGCTCCTGAGGGCTATGACGCCGCGCTACGGGCAGGGCAGGTCGTCTAGCTGGCGTTCCGCTCTCCCGACTGAGCTAACGGCCCACGAGTGCTGCTGGGCTGCCGCCGCGCAGGCGGGCTCAGGCGTAGCTTGTGGGATCGGGCACGCCGGCAACGAAACCTTCCGCGCGCAGGCGGCAGGCGTCGCAGTGGCCGCAGGCGCGGCCTTCGCCAGCCGCTTGTAGGAGTGGTGGTCCGTCCGCATCCCGCCGAACTCCACGCGGGGGCCACGGTTGGTTGGCCGGGGCATGGGCACCACGAGGTCCTCGGGTGTCGGGGTGCGGCCCATCATCTCGGGCCAGCCCTGGAGCTTCCACTCCGCCAGCATGGCCGCCAGCGTGGGATGCATGCGCATGTACCGCGTCCGCTTCGTCTTCGTGTGGCCCTTGTCGTAGGAGGTAGCCGGGTCGTAGTGCTTCCAGCGGAGGCCGGCAGCCTCCCCGTGCCGGAGCGCGGCGATGCCCTGGAGGGCGTAGAGCACCTGCCGGTCGGGCGGGACTCGTGATTCGGAGATGAGCATCTCCAGTTCGGCACGGGTGAGGGCCGCGGTGGCTCGCCACGTCGGGTTCTTGTCCACGTTCTCGCCGAACTGGTGCCGGGTGAGGATGCAGGGCGAGGTCGTCACGAGGTCCGCGAGGTTGGCGTCCCGGAAGAGCGCATTGAGCACCCCGTAGATGTTGTGGACGGTTTTCGGCGCGATGGCGCCCGCTCTGCGTCCATTTCCCATCCGGTCCCTTGAATCGGAGCCAGAGCTTCTTGCCTCGCTTGTAGATGCTTCCCATGAGTCTTTCCGAATAGAACCTCAGAAGTGGACGCGCGCCCGGGAGGTCCTCGCGGCGCGGTGAACGGGAAGTCTTGAGTGGGGGGGCCGGCCCCCTGGTAGGGTGCCGGTCCATGCCGCTCACGCTCTACGGCTTCGGCCGCGTCAACTCCAAGGTGGTGGGTCTCACGCGCGATCTGCGCGTCCTGTGGATGCTCGAGGAGACGGGCCTGCCCTACCAGGTGCGCGGCCTGGATCATCCCGCGGGTGAGTTCCGGAGCGAGGAGTTCCGGCGGCTGAGCCCCTTCTTCCAGGCCCCGGTGCTCGACGACGAGGGCTTCGTGCTCACCGAGACGGGCGCGGTGGTGCTCTACCTCGCGGAGAAGACCGGCAAGCTCATGCCCGCCGACCTGAAGGGCCGAGCCCAGGTGACGCGCTGGTGCTTCGCCGCGCTCAACACCCTGGAGCCCCCGCTGTTTCAGATCGCGATGATCGATCTGTTCGGCGCCGCTGATCCCACCGGGGCGCAGCGCCGGCCCGGCTTGGTGGAGTGGGCGGACCGGGGGTTGAGCGGGCTCGAGGACTGGCTGAAGGAGCGCCCGTACCTCACCGGGGAGGAGTTCACGGTCGCGGACCTGCTGATGACCACCGTGCTGCGCGAGGTGCGCCACGGGGGCGTGCTCGAGCGCTACCCCCGGGTCAGCGCCTATCGCGAGCGGTGCGAGGCGCGGCCCTCCTGGCAGCGGACCCTGGACGCCTACGAGCAGCGGCTCGGCGTGGCCGCGGGCAGCGCGCGCTAGAAGGACGTCACAGGGCCTGGGAGTGGCCAAGGACGAGCGCCGCGCCGCCACGCTGTATGAGCGGGCCTGCCGCGCCGGCATATCCGAGGCTTGCGCCCGTCTGTGAATGAGGCGTGGAAGCCCCCATCGTGGTCGTGCCGGGTTACACCGCGTGCTGCGCGAGCACGAGCAGTTGCACGGTGTCATGGGTGGACGACCAACTCGAGGTGCTCCGTCTGGCTGGGACGAGCCAAGGGAGCGGGCCGAGGCGAATGCTCGGCTGCGCTGGCGCGCCGTGCCCAACTCACGGCTTGAGGTCGTTCAGGCTTACCTCGCACGCCTTGCGCACCTCCTGCACGGTGGCGGGCGCGTCGAACCGGAAGAGGCCGCTCAGCTTGCGCTCCACGCGCGAGGCGCGGATCGCCGCCTTCACCGCGAGGAACACGCTGGTGGCCAGCACCAGCGGCGGCTCGCCGACCTCCTTCGAGGAGAAGATGCCCTCGGTGGGGTCCTCCGGGACGCCCGCCAGGTTGCGCGGGAAGAGGTACACGTTGAGCTCCAGCGGGATGCTGGTGGTCGCGGGCGGCTTGTAGCGCCAGGTGTTCAGGGAGTTGAGGCGGCCGGCTTCCTGGCCGTCGGGCTCGAACGCCAGCTTTTCGGACAGCACGTAGCCGAGGCCCTGCACGAAGGCGCCTTCCACCTGGCCCACGTCGATGGCCGGGTTGAGGCTCCAGCCCATGTCGTAGACGAGGTCCGAGCTGAGCACCTTCACCTCGCCCGTCAGGATGTCCACCTCCACCACCGAGCACGCGGCCGAGTAGGTGAACCCCACGAACGAGTCGAACGCGCCGGGAAAGGCATCCTTCTTGTCGACCAGGGGGTAGCCGGGCAGCACGGGTTGCTGCTCATACGGCTTGTAGGTGATTACCGGCACCGGCGTCTCACCGCCCCGGATGGGCGCGGTGAAGGTGGACACCAGGCTCACCCGGTACTGGTAGGCCAGCGCCACCAGGAACTGCCAGATGCGCTTGGTCTGCCCGTTGACCGTCACCGTGGCCATCCACCCCTCTTGGCCGTGGTTCCAGAAGTCGATGCCCTGTCTCACGCACCACTCGTTGCCCTTCTCCGTGAGCATCTCGTGAGCGAAGTCCCTCAGGCGCGCGGCGAGCTCCTGGCACGTGCGCTTGACGGCCTCGCCGTTGTAGGCCGTTCCGGTGGACGCTCCGGTGCTGGACGGGTTGGGGGTCACGAGCGTCTTGGGCGCCTCCACCTGGATGTACTCCAGGGGCACGTTCAGCACGTAGGCGGCGATCTGCCGGACCTGCGTGAGCAGGCCCTGCCCCATCTCCACGCCGCCCTGGTGGATGACGATGCTGCCGTCGCCCTGGAACACCGAGACGACCGCGGCGGCCTGCTCCAGCATCACCAGGTTGTAGCCCGAGCCGTACTTGACCGGCATCACCGCCAGCCCGCGCTTGCGCCAGCGGTTCTTCGCGTTGAACTCGTCGACCTCGCGGCGCTTCGTCGCGTAGTCGCACTTCTGCTTCAGGTAGGACCAGACCTCGCGGATGTAGCAGAGCGAGAGCGCCTGGCCGAAGGGCGTCACATCCCCGCGCTCGTAGAGGTTCTTCTCCCGCACGTCCTCGGGCAGCATGCCGATGGCGTAGGCCGCGTCATCCACGGCGTTCTCCAGCATCAGCTTGCCCTGGATGTCACCGAACGCGCGGAACGCGGTGCTCGGCGCGGTGTTGGTGCGGCACACGTCGATCTGCGTCTCGAAGTTGGGGATCCAATAGGCATTGTCCGCGCGCGCCTGGATGCAGTTGGAGACGATGAACGAGCAGTCGTAGAACGCGCCGCCGTCTCCCCACATCTTGTTGAGCAGGCCTCGGATGCGCCCCTTGTCCTTGGCGTCCACGTCGCCGCGATCGATGGCGATCTGATACTGGGAGAAGTAGGCGTGACGCTTGCCGATCATCGCCGTGTCCTGCTCGCGAGAGAGGACCAGGCGCACCGGCCGTTTGATTTCATGCGCGGCGATGGCCGCCGCTCCCACCACGAAGCGGGTCTGCTCCGTCTTGCCGCCGTAGCCGCCGCCCACTGGGGGAACCTGCACGTCGATGCTGTTGTAGCGAGCGCCCAGCGCCATGGCGGTGGTCTGGTGCATCTCCATGGGGCTCTGCGTGGAGGGCCGCACCATCATGCGCCGGCCGTCCAGGGGCTCGGCGATGGCCGCCTGCGTCTCCATGTAGAAGTGCACCTGGCCGCCGCACGCCTGGGTGCTCTCGACGACCTGGCAGGGAATGCCGTCCAGCGTCGCCTGCCGGTTGACGATCGCCCGGTCCACCTGCTGCTCGGGCTTGTTCTTGGGGGTGGCCCAGCCGAACCGGCTGCCATTGCGCGTCACCTTCCAGACGTGGGTCACGAAGGGGGCGGCATTGGGCCAGTCCGGGTAGATGCTCCCCAGGCGGATGGCGTCCTCCAGGCTCAAGATGGGCTGGGACCACCACGGGGGCAGGGGCCTGCCGTCTCCCTTCGGTGGCGGGACCGGGCCGTAGGCGACGCACGTGTCGGTGACGTACTGCGCGATGCGCTCGGCCAACTGCTCGGTGTCCGCGAGCACCAGCGCGATGGACTGGCCCACGTAGTCGACCCGCCCCTCGGCGAAGATCGGCTGGTCAGCGCCCATGCCCTGCTTGTTGATCTGCCCGTTCTTGAAGACCTCGCAGGTGAGGAGGTCCACGAAGCCCTCGTAGCGGCTGGAGAGGTGCTCGCGCAGCGCGCTCGTCTCGCGTGCCTTGTCGCCGCCGGGGATGACGAAGTGGAAGCTGGCGAGCGCCCGCCGGCTCTGGACGAAGGAGGCATTGACGGTCCGCGGGGGGACCGGCAGCTCATGGGTGTAGTGCAGCTGCCCGGAGGACTGCTCCATCGCGGTGATCTTGATGTACGGCTGCGAGACGGGAGCCTTGTATCCCTGGATCTCGTACTCCTGGAGGCCGTCGCTGACGGGCCAGTGGCCCCAGGTGATTTCGCCGGCCGAGCGGATGGCCGGGGGGACGGCGACGCCGCGCTCGTCCATCGCGTTGACCGCCGCCTTGTAGAGGAAGGCCGTGGCGAGCTGCACGCGGTACTCGTCCGTGAATCCCTCCGAGGGCAGGCCCTTCATGCGCGGGGCCCAGCGCGCGAGCTCGGCGCCGACCTCGGCGGCCAGGGTCTTGGCCAGGGCCGGGAGGGCGGCCAGCGACAGCGGCTTGTCCTGCAGGGCCTTCTCCGTCTTCCGGGCGCGCCACGGATAGGGAGCGATGCCGCCGAAGACGAGCACCGCCACCTCCACCTCCATCGTCTTGGAGAGGCCCAGGCGGCTTGTCCCGTTGAGGATGCTGTGCGCGTTCACGTCGCGCAGCGCCACCTTCTGGGCGAGCACCACCTCGTCGCGCTTGCCGAAGGGCAGGTGGTAGGCGAGCAGCACGAGGGAGTCGGCCAGCGCGGGCCTGGCGGCCACCCGCTCCACCAGCGCCTGGACGGTGGCGCGCTGGGGCTGGGCGTTCTCCCCCTGCTGCGTGTCCAGGAACTCGATTTCCGCGTCGATGGCGGCCAGGGCCGTGAAGGCATCCGAGGGGAACGGCTCACCGGTGCCCTCGGCGATGTGCTTGAGCACCAGCATCGAGTTGCCGCCCAGCGACGCTGCGTTGCGCACGATGCGGCCGGCGGTCCGCCGCGCCATGAAGCGGGTGGCGCCCAGCCGCGTCGTCTCCGGGTAGTCCGTCTCCCCATCCTTCCTGGCCTTCGCCTCGCCGCGCGAGAGCATCGTGCTCTCCAGGATGCGGATGAGCTCGCTGTAGTTGATGCCCGCCCCGACGCGCAGCCCGGTGTCCGTCACCTTGGGCGCCGCGTTGAGCTCCGGGATGAACCGGACGTCCAGGAAGAGCTCCGCCTCCAGGTACTCCTCCTTGTAGATGCCGTAGGAGGTATTGGAGTGGATGAGGCGGACCTTCTTGCGCTGGTTCTCGCGCATGAGGCGGGCCAGCTCGGCCAGGCTCGCCGGGGTCAACCAACGGCGCGAGGTGTCGTCCAGCGAGACACCACTGGCGGGCGCCCGGGCCTCGGAGGGGAACGGAATCACCACGTTCGGCGTCGGCAACTGCGACTGGACGGCATCATCTCCCAGACACTTCATCCGGTTCGCTTCGTCCTCCTTCGTCCAGTTGGAGGCGAAGGTCTTCATGCCGGTGAGGATGGAGCGATAGCCCGTGCACCGGCAGATGTTGCCGTCGAAGATGTCCTCGATCTCCCGCTTGGTGGCCTTGGGGTTGTTCACGATGAACTCGGACATGTTCATCACGAAGCCCACGGTGCAGTAGCCGCACTGCGTGCCGTTGTTGATGGCCAGGCGGTGGGCCACGGGGTTGATACCCTCGTGCGAGAACTCCGAGGGATGCTCCGGCACCTCCTCGCGCAGCTTCGCCGTCAGGGCGGCCTTGGGCCGGGCCTTGTTGACCTTCCGGATCACCTCGAGGCGCTTGGCGTTGGCCTCTTCCTGGGCGTGCACCAGCGCGGGCGGAGGCGGGAGCTCCGTCTGCGGCACCACGGCGGTCCGGAAGTAGGTGGCGGAGTGGCTCAGGTTCTCGGGGTTGGGACGCCGCGCGGCACCGGTGCCCTCCACCGTCGTCACCACCAGGCCCTCCAGCGCCAGCACCGGACGCAGGCACGAGTTGATGGCGCGATGCTCGGCGCGGTTCTTCTTCTCGTTCCAGTTCGAGAGGATGACGGTGCAGCCGCCGCATCCGCCCTGGCCGCAAGGCTTCTTCGGGCCCGCCAGGCCCACTTCCGGAGAACGGAGGTAGTCGATCAACAGAAGATCCGGCGATGGATCCTCGAGCGTGACCGCCCTGCCATTGAGGAAGAACGACACCTGCTTCGTCATGAAGCCCCCTTTGGTGAACGAGAGGGGGGCGAGGCTAGTTCTCTGCTTATGACGGAGCAAACAGGCAGTTGGTTTTTATTTGCGATTTGAATACCTGCCGCGTGTCTGGGATGACGCCTGGGGCTTCCTCGTGAAGGAGAACCTCGCCCCGGTGTGGGTGGGGGAGCTGGGCACGAAACTCCAGACGGAAGCGGACCGGCAGTGGCTCCAGACGCTCACGCGCTACCTGGTGGACCAGCGCGTGGGCTTCGCCTTCTGGTCCCTCAATCCCAACTCGGGCGACACGGGCGGATTGCTCCAGGACGATTGGACCTCGGTCCACACCGCGAAGCAGGCGCTGCTCGCCCCCGCGCTCGCGCCGCCCATTCCCTGACGCCCGCGCGGTGGGTAGGCTCCGCTCGGGCCCATTCCGGGCGGGGAGAAGACCATGACACGCGCGGAGCTCATCCAGGCCATCACCCGGGCGGAGATCCGGGCCCTGCCCGTCGAAAAGCGGGCCGAGAGCCTCGGGAGCATCTGGGCACTGGAGCCGGGAGATCCCGAGTGGAAGTTGCTTCCCCGGGAGCTGCGGCCCCTCTTCCGGACCGCGGACTCACCCCGGGACGCGAGCGATGAGCGCTACGTGCCCCTGCTGGCCTTCCGGGTGGAGGGCCGCTACCGGGGCGTCAAGAACGGGTACCTGCTGCAACGGGCCCGGGAGCTCGGGCTCCCCGTGGACTCGCTCGAGGGTATGCCCGAGCCCATGACGGCGTGTTTGTGCTGTGGATACCTCAGCCTCGACGAGCGGGGTGGCCACGGCATCTGCCGTGTCTGCTTTTGGGAGGACGATGGGCAGCGGCGTCTGGATGTCCAGAGCCATCCCAATCGGATGACCCTTCGGCAGGCGCGGGCGAACTTCGCCGCCGTGGGCGCGTGCTCTCCCAAGTCGGTGGATTCCGTGCTTCCCCGGCCCGGGGAACTCTACTTCCGGAGCGAGCGGGACGAGGCCCTGAGCGACACCGAGGGACGCACGGACGACCCCTTCACCGCGGCCGTCCGGCTCCTCGAGGAATCATCGAAGTGACGGCCCCGCGGGTGCCCTCCGTCACGACGGCACGGGCAGGGCGCGCAGCGGGGTGACGTCGGAGCCCTGGGGCTGGATGCGCAGCAGCAGCATGCTGCCGGGCTTCGCCGAGCGCAGCGCCTCGGCGGCGTCGTGGGCGCTGGCCACCTTGTGGTCGCCCACCTGACGCAGCAGGGCGCCCGGAGGCAGCTCGGCGCGGTCCGCGGGGCTGCCCGGCTCCACCGCCACCAGGCGCGCGCCCTGGCCCTCGGGATCGTCCGCCAGCCGCATGCCCAGCCGCCCCTTGGTCGGAGCGCTGTCCTCCTCGCGGGATGGCACTGGGGGCTCGCCGCGCTGCACGTGCACGGTGACCCGGCTGTCCGGCTCGAGCTGACCCACCGCCCGCGTGAGGCCGCCCGCCGACGCGATGGCCGTGCTGCCCACCTGGGTGATGACGTCATCGTCGCGCAGTCCCGCCCTGGCGCCGGGGCCCTGGGGGCTGACGTCCGCGATGACGGCGCCCTTGTCGACCTGGACCACCTGGGCCGGCGTGTGCCCAAAGGGGCTGCACCGCCTCTCCACCGGCACGGCGCACAGCCCGCGTGGCACCCGGCAGCAGCCCTTCTCGACCCCTCGGTTCCAGCCCTCCCCCTCAGCACGTCCCCTATCCCGCCTATACGCAGAGCACGTCCTCATAGCGGGACACCGCCCACATGCCATGCGGCTCGACCTGACACACCGGGCTCAGGCGCCGCAGCTCCGCGTCGTAGGGGGAGGGATTCGCGAGAACTGCGGGTGACATCCAATTGATGGGAGTCATGGAGTCTCCTTGGGATGTGCCGGACCGATTCCACCCAGCGGCGCGACGGGTCAGGAACGCTCATCCACGTTGGGGGCAGCGATGGAGCGAGGGCGCGCGGACCCTTGAGCCGTCCTCGCTCCTGTCCCTGCTCTACGGCGAGCAGGCACGGGCCTGGGGCCTGCCCACGAAGGGGCTGAAGGCCCTGAAGCGCTTCGGCCAGGAGTATGGGGAGGCCGCACCGCTCGCGGAGCTGGTGTTCCGCTACCTGTCCCAGAGTGCACAACGGGGGGCACCGCCAGTGGTTCGCGAACGGCTACGCGACCGACAACTGGAACGGGACCGATGTCGTGGACGTCGGCGTCCGGGATTGGATGAGCGACCCGTTCCGCCTAAGCCCCTTGAAGGAACGGCCCGCGCTGTCCACGGCCCTGGAGGTCTGCGCGCGTGCCCGGAAACGCGAACCGCGCCCCCCAGGCGGCAGGGGACGCGGCTCGTGGTGTCGCCCCGACGAGGCTCAGATGAAGAGCTTCTCGACCCAGGACTTCTCGGGCTGCACCACGTTGGCGGGCGAGGCCACGCCCGTGGCGCCGGCCAGGGAGGGACGCAGGCCCTCGGCGATGCTCGGCTTGATGTGGTGACGCATGTCCACCGCCACGTCGCTCTTGAGGTACGTGCCCACGCCCGCCGCGGCGTTGACCTCCGCGGACTGCTTGAGGAAGCCATTCTCCAGGCCGAACTTGCCGCCCGCCTGCGCCGCCGCGCCCGCCACCACGCCGCCCGTCACCGAGCCGTGCAGACGGCCCAGGTGCCCGCCGGCCGTGCCGTACGCGCCCGCCGTGGCGCCCGCGCCCACCTGGCCGGACACCATCGCCGTGGCCGTGCGCGGGTCCAGGCTGGCCACGCCCTCGGCGTAGGCGGCGGCCGAGGCCCGGGCGTCGCCCTTGACGTAGCCGCCCACGTGCCGGTTGAAGTCGTGGTTGGCGCTCGCCGTGACGCCCACGCCCGTCTCCGCCTTGGCCGTCATCGCGCCCGTGTAGACGTGGTCGTTGCGGTCGATGGACACGCCGGCCTGGGCCTGGCCCTTGAAGCTGTTGGCCTCGGCGGTGACCTGGCCGCTCGTCACGCCAAAGCGGCCCGCGTGCGCCTTCTGCCACTCGAGGGCGGCGTGGGGCCCCTGCATCTCGGCCTGGGCCGAGTAGTGGTGCACGCCCCCGCCGTTGTGGCTCGTCGTGGAGGCCTGCATGGAGCCCAGGTTGCCGCTGAGCTTGCCGCCGCCGAAGGTGTCCTTCTGGAAGGGGCTGCCCGGCTTGTCCACGAGCATGTTCTGGTGGGCGGCCGGGGGCGCGGTGAGCTTGTTGTCACCGCCGCTCACCGACAGCGACTCGCCCGAGGTCTTCTCCCAAGGGGTGTAGGAGGGGCCGCCCTCGGGCATGCCGGGGTGCTTGGGAGGCGTGCCCGTGGGGGCATTGGCGCCGGGCGCGTTGGCCAGCGGCGTGGCGCGGCCCAGGGGCTTGGGCTGGAAGGCCGCGGGGGAGGAGGCGCCGGGCGTGTTGGTCAGCGGCGTGGCGCGGCCCAGGGGCTTGGGCTGGAAGGCCGCGGGGGAGGAGGCCGGCGAGGAGGTGGGGGAGGTGGAGGGGCGCGGCGTGGAGCGGAACATCGAGGAAATGCGGGGCATGGGAGGCTCCTCGGAAGGTGCGGCGGATGGGGTGGCGGTGCGGCGATGTCGGGACCTAGTGCAGCCGACGTGCCAGGCCCCTGTCGTACTCTGTGGACAGGTCACCTCCCCTGATTTCAAGGGGTTGGGAGAAAAGGGGACGGGCGACAGTGTGGGGCGCGTGGTGACTGAGGTCACCAGTGCCAACCGTTGTCACCACACGTCAGGTGAGCCACGAGCGCCGCGCGCTCGCGGGGCTTGAGCAGGGCGCTCGGGTTCGGGGGCGTGCCGAGTGGAGACGCCGCGTTCGACGCGCGGGTGGCGGTGACGGGGCGAGACGCGAGGCCCTCCTCTCCTTACTTTGCCCAGGAGCCGGCCATCGTCTCGTGCGAGGTGTCGGCCAAGGACCGCCTGGTGGTCGAGCCCGAGGCCCTGGCGCAGGTGAGACGGGTCCGCGCGCTCGCCCTCGCGCTCGGAGCGCCTGGCGCCATCAGCCCCGGGCCCCCGGTGACTCCACTCACCAGTGGTGACTCGACTCCGCCCCGCGCCTGATGAGCCCCGTCACCAGCCGGGAGCCCCGACGTGCTCCCCCTTGCGCCAAACCCTTGAGAAGACTGGGGTTGTCCAGGAACCGAGGCCTGGCACGCGTGCTGCATTAACGCTTTCCCGTCTCGGCGTCCTCACGAACCCCTTCTCTTCTCTCTCTCTTTCTTCCGGAGCACACGTCATGGGCATCAAACTCGGTGGTGCGAGCAACCTCTTCAAGGGCGGCAACAAGGTTCCGGATTTCAAGCCCAGCACGCCCAAGCCGGACGCGAAGCCCCAGTTCTCGCCCCGTCCCGACGTCAACGGCAACACGCCGGGCCTGAACCGTCCGGGCCTCAGCCCGGAGAGCCTCAAGCCCAGCGGGCTGGGCAACCGGCTGGGTGGCGCGGTCGATGCCTTCGGCGGAGTTGCCCAGGGCATCGCCGGGCTGGCCGGGGCTGGCCGCGATATCGCCTCCACCGTCGGCATGATGGCCCCCCAGATGATGCCGCCCCAGATGATGGGTCCGCAGATGATGGGCCCCATGGGTCCGGGCCCGCAGATGATGCCGCCCCAGATGATGGGTCCGCAGATGATGGGCCCCATGGGTCCGGGCCCGCAGATGATGCCGCCCCAGATGATGCCGCCCCAGATGATGGGTCCGCAGATGATGCCGCCGATGATGGACCCGTTCGCTGGGGGCCTGCCGCCGGAGCTGGCCGGGGCGCCGATGATGGACCCGTTCGCCGGGGGCCTGCCGCCGGAGCTGGCCGGGGCGCCGATGATGGACCCCTTCTCGGGCGGCGGCATGCCCGCCGAGCTCGCCAACCCGGCGCCCCGCGGCGCCCCGATCGAGTTCGAGAAGGCCCAGGGCAAGCCCGCCGAGCCGGCCGCGCCGCTCGCGGAGGACGGGACGGCCATTCCCCAGGCCACGGACAAGCGGCCGGAGGGCGACAAGCGCTCGGCGAAGGACATCGTCAACGACACGCCCGCGCTGGCCAAGCTCGGCCGTCAGAAGGACATCAAGTTCGATGAGCTGTGCAAGCAGACCGGCGTGGATCCCAAGCTCGACCTGAAGGACTCGAAGCAGAACCCCGACGCCGTCTACCGCCTGGCCAAGGTGCTGGAGTTCATCGACAGCTCGCAGATCTCCGACGGTGGCGAGCGCACGGGCAAGGTCAAGGGCGGCAAGGGTGACGGCAACATCGAGGGTATCACCAAGGACGGCGACGCCCGCCACGGCACCGAGGCCGGCATGGTCAAGGACTTCGCCGAGAAGGGCTACGCCTCCCTGGGCACGGATCACCGCCTGCCGACCACGTCCGACACCCACGTGAAGAAGGACGGCAGCAACAAGGACAACTTCCAGTGGTTCGCCGGCGAGGCGGGCAAGCACCTGTGGTTCATGCCGGGCGTCAGCAACGTGCTGACCGGCATCGGCAACTCCGAGGGTGGCGCCGGGGGCGCGATCCTGGGCGGCCTGGGCGGCGTGGTCCAGACCTGGAAGGGCGCCGCCGAGGGCCTGATTGGCGCGGTGGGGACGGGCAAGATCAACCCCGCCTCCGCGCTGCTGGGCGCCTACACGGGCGCGCTGGGCCAGACCGAGGCCGCTCCCCAGGAGGTGAAGGACCTCGTCAACATGCTGCCCTTCTGAGCTGAGTCGCCGAGCTGATTCGAGAGGGTCCTCCACACGGGGGGCCCTCTTTTGTTTTGGGGCGTGTGCGCGCCGCTGGCGAGCGGCGGCGCTCCGGTCGACTCGAAGCACCACCTCGCCGAGGGCGTCGCGGCGCGCGGGCGGCCGCATCGCCATCCCTCCTGGAGGCGGGCCCGCGGATGGAGAGCGCCAGGCCGCCCCGTGAGGCCCAGCGCGAGGTCGTGGCGCAGGCGCTGGTGACAGCGCTCACCAGTGGTGACTCGGCTCCGCCCCGCACCTGATGAGCCCCGTCACCATCCGGGTCCCCCGAGGCTCTACTTCCTGGGCCAACCCATGGAGAAGACTGGGTTTCTTGGAGGGCCGAGGCCTGGCACGCGCGCTGCACTAACGCTTTCCCGTCTCGGCGTCCTCAAGCAAACCCCTTCTCTTCTCTCTCTCTTTCTTCCGGAGCACACGTCATGGGCATCAAACTCGGTGGTGCGAGCAACCTCTTCAAGGGCGGCGGCAAGGTTCCTAGCTTCAAGCCCAGCACGCCCAAGCCGGACGCGAAGCCCCAGTTCTCGCCGCGCCCCGACATCAACGGCAACAAGCCGGGTGCCAGGCCGGACGCGAAGCCCGAGTTCTCGCCCCGTCCCGACATCAACGGCAACAAGCCGGGCGCCAGGCCGGACGCGAAGCCCGAGTTCTCGCCCCGTCCCGACATCAACGGCAACAAGCCGGGCCTGAACCGTCCCGGCTTCGACCCGGGCAACCTCAGCCCCAACATGCCGAACAACCCCATGTCCAACATGCCGGGCAGCCGGCTGGGCGGCGCGGTGGATGCCTTCACCGGATTTTCTCAGGGTGTCGGCGGGCTGGCCGGTGCTGGCCTCGATATCGCCTCCACCGTCGGCATGATGGCGCCCCAGCTGATGGGCCCCATGGGTCCCATGGGAATGGGTCAGCAGATGATGCCGCCGATGATGGACCCCATGGCGGCCGCGGGCCTGGGCCAGGGCTTCGGTGGGGCGCCGATGATGGACCCGTACGCCGCCGCGGGTGGCCTGCCGCCGGAGCTGGCCGGGGCGCCGATGATGGACCCGTACGCCGCCGCGGGTGGCCTGCCGCCGGAGCTGGCCGGGGCGCCGATGATGGACCCCTACGCCGCCGCCGGAGGCGTGCCCGCCGGTATCGGCGGGGCGCTGCCCACCGCGGCCGAGGCTCTGGCGCCCAGCGCGGGTGCCAGCAGCCAGTCCGGGCTGGGCGGCCTGTTCGACACGGTGGCCAACGCCGTCTCCACAGTGAGCCAGGTGGCCGAGGCCGTGACGAACTTGGTGAACCAGGTCGGTGGTGGCGCCGCCAGCGCCGTGCCCACGCTGCTCGGCGCCGCCGGGTTGAACCCGCAGGACACGCAGCAGACCTCGGTGTTCTGAGCCACGCGTGACGAGCCACGCCCCGCCGACCCGAAGAGGGGTCGAGGCGGGGCGTGTGCGTTCGGGGATTACGGCACGCTGGGGCCTCGGGCCTCGGCGCGCTCCCACACCTGGAGGTAGCCCTCGACCGAGTTCATCAGCGCGTCCAGGTCCTCGGGCAGATGCTGCGTGAGATAGAGGTACGCCTGCGCCCAGCGCTGCGAGGTATTGCCGCACGGGTGCTCCACCACCGGCTGGCCCGCGCCGCGCTCCCTCAAGCAGGAGAGGAGGGAGCGAGAGTGGCCCCCCAGGAAGCGGTCAGCGAGGAGCCAACGAAGGAGAGGACACCGCGAGTGGACTGGGCGCTGCAACTGCGCAGGAGGTTCGCGTTGGACGTTTTCGCCTGCGCCCCTGCGGAGGCAGGCGCCGGTTGTTGGCTTGCCTCACGGCCCGGCAAGCGGTGCGCTCGATATGGGAGCACCTGGGCCTGCCCAGGCAGCCGCCGAGGCTGGCCCCGGCCCAGGGGCCACCCCAGAGCGCGTGGTGCCGAGCGCACAGCCGCTGTCGCCAAGGGGCACCCGCCGGCTGCCGCCTGCCGCTGGTAGGCGAGCCTAGGCACAGGTGTGCCCCGAGGAGGCTGCAAGCTCGACGCACGCCGCCGGTGGCACCCGGCACCAGCCCTCCTTCCCCCCGGGCCTCTCCCCGCAACAGGGCCTCTGAACTTCCTATGCGCTCAATCACCAGGGCACCAGAAGGCGCCTACGTCGGCGTGAGCCACGCGATTCCGTACCTGCGCACGAATTGAGCGCGGGCGTCTGGTTATCGCTGGTAGCCGATTGCGATGATTTGGCCTGACGCGTCGCTGCTCACAAACAGCTCGCCATTGGGGCCCACACCCAACCCCACCGGCCGATGCGGCCAGCCGGCTGCGGTGTCGCTGGCGCTGTCGAACTCGAAGAACGGCTCGTAGCGAACCGGCAACCCGTTCTCGAACACCACCCGCACCACCTCATAGCCCTGGGCGGGCCGTCGATTCCAGGAACCGTGAAAGCTGACGAAGGCGTCGTCGACCACCTCGGGCGGGAAGGACGCGCCGTCGTAGAAGACGATGTCGAGCGGCGCAACGTGAGCGGGCATCGCCAACATCGGAGGCACCACATTGTTGACGTCGCGGCACCACGCATCGGAGTGGGTGCCATCATTCATGAAGCCCGGATCTGCCCACTGCGTCGTCGGGCCCATTCCCACACCAGACGGAAGCAGAAACTCACTGAAGCAATAGGGATAGCCATAGAACCGCCCGGCTTCGGCGAAGAGATTCAGCTCTTCAGCGGGATTGTCGTTGTGAATGTCGCCCCCGAGGTCGGCACGGTTGAGATTGTCTCGCCCATTCTCCACACCCCACAGCCGGCCTTGGCTGTCGAAACGCAGGCCCACCTCGTTCCGAAGGCCATCGGCAAACACCTCGCCGTCCGTGAAAGCCACGTTGCCCGCCTGAACCTGGGCTGCGGTGAAGCGACGAATACGAGCACGCGTCGAATTGGTGTCCACGTTCGTGGCTGAACCGACGCTCACGTAGAGGCGGCCTTCGGCGTCGAAGATGATCGTCCGGGTGACATGGCCACCCGAAGGGATGCCGGTCACCACTTCTTCCTGGCCGCTCAGCGCTGCTCTCGTTCCGGTTGCGAACGGCCAACGCAGGACGCGCGTCGCGGAAGAGGCATAGAGATATCCGTCGTGCAGTGTGATGCCATGATTGAGCCCGCTGGCCTCGACCAGCGTCGCCCGTTCGGACGAATCCGAAACGCCGTCACCGTTCGAATCGTAGAGCGCGGTGATTCGGCCCGCGGTGCGCTCGACCACCAGAACGTCTCCGTTCGGAGCGACGACCAACCCTCGCGGATCAGCAACGGTCGCCCAGGTCCATGCACAGTACCCCGCTGGCAACCTCGCATTGGCCACGTTGGCGCTCGAATGCCCCAGGCAGCTGTTCTTGAGAGGAGTCCCAGCATCGGAAGTGCCGGCATCGGAACTCCCGCCGCCGTCGGCCACACCGGCGTCACTCGTTGGGTTTTGATCTCCGGAATCGGTCCGACTCCCGGCATCCATTTCGACGCCGGCATCGCTCTCGGTGGAGGGCCGGTCTGAACAAGCCAGGAGGGCAGAGGCACAGAGCGCGGCGACGAGCCCAAGTCGTTTGTGAAGCGGCATGGCTCCGCAACGGACGCGCCCGTCCGCGAGCCGCTTCCCGGCAACCCGGTACACCCCCACGGTCGCCTCGAACACGTCGAGCCCGAGGGCCGGCATCTTGATGCCGTTGCTGAGCGGGAGGGAGAAGCGTTTTCCAGTCATGGTGTTTTTGCCTCAAAAAGGAGGGGTTTGCTGCGGCCCGTGTTCCTTGTCGCGCGCTCCAGTGCTTCTGGCCGGGCGAGCGAACGTCTTGATGGAACAGAAGTACGCCCCGAGCCCGCGGAGCACTAGTAGCCGCGTTTTAATGGGCTATTAAGCACGGTTTGATAATGGGGTGCGCCCTTACGAGCAGCATATAGGCGGGATAGAAGCCATGTTGAGGGTGAGGGCTGGAGTACCAGGCCGCGCTCGTCCAGATGGAGAAGCGCTACCGGCTGGCGCTGCGCGCTCCAGTCCCGGCCAAGCTCGACCCGGACAAGGCGCTCGGGACCATCATCCGCTGGGTGCAGAAGCGGGCTGGAAGGGCTGGAAGGGTGTCAGACGATTCGTAGGAGACGAGGTGTCGGAACGAGTCCTTTGACACCTTCCCCGGACACCTTCCCCGACACCTTCCCCGGCCCTCTTCTACTCGCTGATTGAGACAGCCCGCTTGGGCGGTGAGGACCCGGGACGCTACCTGCTGCACGCCGCTGCTCGCCGCCATCGACAACCCCGGCACCGTCACGCTCCCCTCCAGCGCCGACTGACGCCGCCGCGCCTCGCTTCGTGGCCCGGCTGGCTCCGCTTCACCTCATCCAGACGGGGCGCGGCGAGCTGTTACGATTGGCCTCCCGCCCTGGGAGCACCTGGGAGGGCTTCGCGCTCAGTCCCGCAGGTAGTGCCTCCAAGCCCCATTCCTACTCGTCCGACAGCTACTTCGAGCACGGCCGGGCCAAGTCGGTGCTCTGCCTGCCGCTGCTGCGCCAGGAGGAGTTCGTCGGAGTGCTGTACCTGGAGAACAGCCTCGCCGCGGATGCCTTCACCCCGGCGCGCATCGTGCTGCTCGGGCACATCGCCTCCCAGGCCGCCATCTCCATCGAGAGCGCGCGGCTCTACGCCGACATCAAGCAGGCCCAGGCCGCCCTGCGCGACGCCAACGACGAGCTGGAGCGGCGCGTGGACGAGCGCACGCACGAGCTCAAGGAGGCCCAGGCCCGGCTGGTGGGGATGGCACGCGCGGCGGGCATGTCCGAGATCGCCTCCAACGTGTTGCACAACGTGGGCAACGTCCTCACCAGCGCCGTCGTCAGCCTCGAGACGACGCGGCACGAGGTGGGCGCGTCGCGGGTCGTCCGGGTGCGGCAGGTGGCCGCGCTGCTCGAGGAGCACCGCGAAACGCTGATGGACTTCCTCACGAAGGATCCCCGGGGGAGCCGCCTGCCCGACTACCTGTCCGCGCTCGCCGCCGAGCTCATCCATGGAGTGCGATCTGGCGCAGTTCGTCGACGACACCCTGCGCATCCAGTACACCTCGCTCCAGCGCCACGGCATCACCCTCACCCGCGAGTTCGCCCGCCTGCCCCGAATGTGGCATGACAAGCACAAGGTGATGCAGATCCTCGTCAACCTCGTCGCCAACGCCAAGTACGCCATGGACACGATGCCCGAGCAGCAGCGGCACCTGCTCGTGCGGCTCACCATGGACGACGGGTGGGCACGCATCCAGGTGACGGACAGTGGCGTGGGCCTCGCGCCGGAGATCCTCGGCAAGCTCTTCACGCATGGTTTCACCACGCGCAAGGACGGCCACGGCTTCGGCCTGCACTCGAGCGCGCTGGCGGCGAAGATGCTGGGAGGGCGTCTGACGCTGGAGAGCGAGGGGCCCGGCAAGGGGACCACGGCCACCCTGGAGATTCCGCTCATGCCCGAGCCCAGGAAGTCCCCCCCGAGACCAGGCGGAAGGAGCCCCTCGTGGGTCCCCCTTCACCCGAGAAGGGTCCTTGACTGGTTTGTGGTCGGGGTGGAGATCGAAGAGGCTCACCGCGCGACTTGGTCGAGCGCTCGCTTTTCCAGGCACTGTCGAGAGGCTTGGGAACCCCCGAGGCCCTGCAAGGCCGCCGTGATCGTCGCCGCATCGCCTCGTACCACTTTCACATAATCGGGTCTCATGCTGGAGATGCTCTCCTGGACGAAGACTTCCTGGGCGGCGACATTCCGGGTAAGTGCCTCGCAAAGCAGCATGGAGTCCTCCGTCCGCTCACCGTGGAGGCGGAGGGCATTGCCCAGCTCGTGCTGAGCATCCGCCCAATCCAGAGGCATGTCCTCCTTGGAAAAAACCTCCAGCGCGGCACGGTAAGCGGCCTCCGCCTCCTTGATGCGCGCAATCTCCCCCTCGAGAGTTCCCAGGGACTTGAGGGCATTGCCCAGATTGAACTGGGTCAGCGCCCAGCTTGTCTGGGCACGCTCTCGGTTCTTGCCGATCAGTGAAGCTCGGAAGGCCGTCACGGCCTCCTGCAGGTACGCCGTGCTCTTCTCCCGCTCGCCGAGGAGGGCGAGGGTATTACCCAGGCTGTTCTGCGCGTGCGCCCAAGAGAGGGGGGCACTTTCCCGGGAAATGATCTCCAGGGCGGCACGGAGGGCGACCACGGCCTCCTTCAGGTGCGCGGTCCCCCCCTCCCGCTCGCCGAAAATGCCGAGGGTGGTGCCCAGACTGTACTGGGTTGAGGCCCACAGCAGGGGCTCTCTCTCCCGGGGCCTCTCCAGCAGAGCGGCCTGGTAGGCCGTCACGGCCTCCTCCAGGCGCGCCGTGCTCTCCTCCCGCTCGCCGAGGTACCCGAGGACTTTGCCCAGACTGCTCTGGGCCTTGGCCCACTCCAGAGGCCTGTACTCCCGAGTCCACACGCTCAGGGCGGCTTGGAAGGCCACCACCGCTTCCTCCAGGTACTCCGTGCCCTCCTCGAAGTGGGAAAGCGTGCCGAGGGCATTGCCCAAGCCGTGCTGCGCTGTGGCCCATAGCAAGGGGGAGCGCTCCCGAGGTAGCGCCCTCAGCGCGGCGCGGAGCTCCGTTTCCGCCTCTTCAAGCGGTTCGCGCTTACGGGTTTGCTCACCCAGGACTTGGAGCGAGCGCGCGAGGATGATCCTCGTCGTGGCACGAGACTCCGGGTTCCAGCCCGGTTGTCCCTCGCTGTTCCGCAGGAGCTGGCGCACCTTGCCCACGAAGGGTCTGAGCCGGTCGGTGACATCATATTGTCCTTCCACTTCCTTGAGGGCTGAGTCCTGGGTGACGACCAAGAGTTCGAGGACATCCACCAGGTCGTTCCAGAAGATCGCTGGGAGAGCCAGCCCCTCGGGGACGTACCTCCCCCATGTCTTCGGATGGTCCGTCTCTCCGGAAACCGTCCAGTAGAGCTTTGGCTCCATCGGACCTGTATCCTCCAGACGGGTAATCCTTCCCCAGATGAGGACATCCGCGCCCGTTTTCTCGAGGTACTTCCGCGCCCGGGCATTCCCTTTCTGCTCCGCCTGCTCGAGGACAAGCTCCTCATCGAAGGTGATAAGCATCCGGTCTACCCGGACGACGAGGATGTTTGGGAACTGCTCCCGGAGCCGTTGGACCAGGAGGTTGCCATACCGGCGCTCGGTATCATTTTCCAGGTTGGCTACGGCAATGCTGAACCGGCTCTTCTCGACCGTGGGAAGCGGCTTCTGGTGAAAAAGAACTTCGACGACCTGCGTCACGCCAGGCTGAGTCCGAATCTTGCTCCAGTTCCACCAGACAAACACCGCCAGGAGGATGAACGCCAGCACCACCATGCCCCAGCGGCCAAAGCGTGACTGGATATGGGGGATGAGTTGCTTGGGAGCCGTGAGTGCGAGCAACAGCAGGCTCTTCTTGTTTCCTTCCGGAGAAGGCGGGGGAAGAGGCGGACTCGAATCAGGCGAATCCAGCCCTGCTTGCTGTTCATCCGGCATGGAGTTCTCCTTTCGGAGTCAACCGATGAGGAGGGGATTCCTTGGCCAGCCAAGGTCTTGACGGCGCGAGCTGGCGGAAGCCGAGGGGCCCGACCACCATACAAAGCCCAGCGCGCTTCCTCTCCGTCCATGGCTTGGGGCACCCCTTTCACGGTGTGTATGGACGAATCCCCCGGAATGGCTAGCAATCAGGTCTCTGGGGGAGGAAATACTTCTCCCTGGGCGCGAGAACGGCGCTCCCAAGCATCTGCTATCCTCGTCACTGGGGCACGCGGAGCCCCACGAGCCCATCGATCGTCACGCGCGAGACCTCGTTCGGAAGCGCGGGGCGTATAGGCGGGATAGGGGACCTGGAAGGGTGTCAGACGATTCGTAGGAGACGAGGTGTCGGAACGAGTCCTTTGACACCTTCCCCGCGGGGGAGTCGACCAGCACGGGGTGCTGTACAACTTCGTGGATGCCACGAGCATCAATGCGAACGCCTACGGCTTCTGGGGAACGGTGTTGGCCCCCTACGCACATGTGACCTTCAACGATGGAAGCTTCGATGGAGGCATCTACGCTCATTCCATGACGGGAAACGCGGAGGGACACGTCAACCCTCTGGATGAGCGGGACATCTGCCCCTAGGCGTTCCGAGCCAATGCGGTCAGGGCGGGCCGGCGACAGACTGCCGCCCGCGCCGCTGCCCGCGCTGGAAGGGTGTCTGGAAGGGTGTCAGACGATTCGTAGGAGACGAGGTGTCGGAACGAGTCCTTTGACACCTTCCCCGGCAATTGCCCTTGTGCGACATGCTGCACTCAATGCCTCGTGCCGCCAGGGCCTGTTGGTACTCCGCGCTGGCGTATTGGCTGCCCCGGTCCGAGTGGTGCACCAGCCTGCGCGGGGGCTGACGGCCCTCGAGCGCCAGCGTATTGAGCCTGGAAGGGTGTCAGACGAGTCGTAGGAGACGAGATGTCGGAACGAGTCCTTTGGCACCTTCCCCGGAGCCACGCTGATCGCCCAGAATAGCGGCGCGCGGGACGGCGTCATCCGTCTGAGCGCGTCGCATGGCCCAGCTGTGGGCCGACCTATGCGTCGGTGGCCAAGTTGACGCTGAGTTCGAGTCCAATGGATGATCGTCCCGCTTCGGATTTCTTGAGAAAGACGGACATGGAGCACTCCCGCAAGCCGAACGAGCCAAGCCCCAGCACCTCGCCCGACAGTACCCGCCAGGGTGGTGTCCTGTCGCAGCTCATCCCATCGCCAGACGGAACCTACCAGGCCCTTGTGCTGGAGTACCGCGAGGATACGAATGGGCCTTTGTCTCTGCTCAAGGTGGTTCGCTCGGGGACAGCGAGGGCCTGGGAGGCGGAGTCCCTGAGGGAAGTGGCATTGAATTCCAATCCACGGCCACGCATCGCCTGGATGTCGGACAACACCCTGGTCATCGATGAGAGGCGCGCAACTTCGCGCCCGAACGAGCCGGGCGAGGTGATCATCCTCTTCTCTCCGTGGCGGATGGTGATCGGACCATCATTCGATTCGAACGTGCCCGAGACCCCTGTCCCGTCAAGGCGGCCCATCAAGGCCCTTCCCATCGAGTCTGCCTACGTCATCCCGGGCTTGGCCTTGCCCTCCGATTTCACTGTACTCGCCGGCGGTGCCTACTCAGGCAAGATGAGCACGGTGAGGATCGACCAGAGCGGGCAGAACGCCACGACCATGGCGGTGAGTGTCGATAACCCCAGCAAGCCCGTCGTCCTGATGCTCGGTGCATTCGCGCCAACCATCTGGACAATCCGGTGCGCACCGGACACGACCCTCCTTGCCGTGGTGGTCAGTGGCTACCACCGACAGGTCGTCACCGGGCTGGATGACATCACACCGGTGGCCATCCATACGCACGATAACAAGAGCCCGTGCGGCTTCTTCTCGGTGGACGATCATCGCCTTGGGGAGCTGAACACCATGGCCCTGCGCTTCTTCGGTCGGGAGGTCGACAAGGTTCATCCCGCGATCAACGGTGAACTCGTCATGGGGACGTCGCGAACCATGACCTCCAGATGGGTGGGCCGAGGTAACGCACCGGTGGAGTCATACATCGACAACACACCGGTAGTGGAAGAGAAGACTCTCGACGATGCCGTGCGCGAAGGCCTGTTGCGGCGTGCGAACATCGCCGACAAACACCAGTGGGAAAAGGCGATGAAGTGCCTGGCAGCCAGTTGCGGGTTGCCACCGGATAAGGTCAAACGCCGCGACGCACACCGGGGGTCATCGCTCATGATGTCCAGGGCATATGTCGTGCTAAAGCCTATGACGTTCCCTTCGAAGCTCAGCGGCTCGAATTCGGCGGTGTTCTTCGTACCGAAGGGGACGGATCGTCCGCGCGGGGATCCCGGTCACTCCACGATCTACGACTTCAACGACATGAGTTGTACGGGCCCGTTTGGTCTTGAGTAGTCATCGTGCGGTTCGAGGTCTTCGGATTGCTGGGCATTCCCGCGCTCAGCCCGAGATGAAACCGTTCGAGCGGCTCGCGAGCGGTCTCGCGGCGAGAATCACCCAGATGCCATACGCCACCATGAGCGTCCGATTAGGAATCCTGATGTAGCGCTGCTGCACGGCGTGCCGGGCCCACGACGCGCCACGAGGAGCGCCAGGCTGCTTCGCCAGTGCCCACGGTGGAGCCCCAAGGCGTAACGGTGCCCCACAAGCCCACGCCCTCTGCCGCCCCCATGCTGGGTAGGCCGCTTGGGCCGGCGTGTGTGTGAATTAGGGTTTTCTATCGCCTTGTTCACGGATTCGATTCCCGCCACCGCTCTTCAGGGCCCTTGTTTTCCGGAATCTGGGACCTTTGGCGTGGCCGCTATTTCACATGGAATTGCTCGCTGGTTTCGTCCCCGTCCTCGTTGACCTGCGCATAGTCGGAACGGGAGGCAATCTTTCGCGCCTTGCACAGTCGTAGCAAGCGCTGCAACAACTCCTTGGCCTGCGCGAGTGTCCCGGACAGGCTTCCTTACCAGCAGGAAGAGGGGCCCGGCCATCGCGCTGTGACAGTAGAAATAGATATTCTCGTCCTCGTAGACAATCGCGTCGCCATTGACCTTGACCTTGAGCTTCAGCTTTTCCGTCTGGAGCCACTCCTCCATCAGATTGGAGACAGCCTTGAGGTCACCAGAGTGGATGAGCCCCTGGAATGCGATTTTGATCATCTCAATGCCTCACTACCGGCAGATCGGGAGTCAAGTCGAACAAGCCGCCCTTGATCAGCACGGATACGGTTTCCAGATTCAGGTGTGGCTGGGGAGGGGCTGTTGGGGGCGCACGGATGGGCGTACGGCCGCGGGCGGCCGGAGGGGACGGTGCTGGATGCCTTGCCCGCGAAGCCCAGCATGCTGATGATGCTAATGCCGCTCCAACGCTCTGTCCCAATCGGCCAACTGCATGGTCACCGTGTATTTGTAGGCGCTGGAGACTTTCTCGAAGTCTTTCGGGGGAAGCGCGGCGAGGCGCTCGCGCAGGAAGCCCGAGTCGCTGAGTTCCTCGCGATGCTTGAATCCGGTGTCCTCCTCGACCAAGACAGGCATCAATCGGAGCACGGCCTCCAAGCAATCCTCGCGAGTCGCGCGAGACATGCGCTCCACCGTCAGCATCAGGTGCTCGCGCACCGAAGCGGGGCCCCTGGGGCACCATGCATCCAGCGTCATGCCGTAGATGTCCTCCACCAACTCATCCAGCGTGTCCTTGCGCTCGAACCAGAACGCGTAGCGCGGGCCCTGGAGCACTTCCCAGAAGCGCAGCAGCGCGGCGAGCCGTCTGGCCATGCGCTCCGCGCTCCGTACGGGGGGCGGAGACACGGCATGGTAGAGCGCACCCCACGGGGTGCTCAGACAGAAGGACTCGAATGCCTCCTCCATTGACTGGCGCTTGTCTTTCGGGACGCTGTCATTCAGGCCGATGAAGACGTCGGCGAACAGATGCACCCGCCAGCGGGGATGGGGGATGAGATTGGAGTCAGCACCCGAATCCACGATCAGCACCTCGCCGGGCGGTACCTGGAGCATCCGCCGAGGCTGGGTAAAGACACCCGTCTTGAGGTACTCCCGGCCCCACCCCTGGCCCTTGGCTCTCACCTTGCGCAGAATGGCGCCGGTATGGCCGTGGAACATCGCTGGAAACTCGAGCCCCGGGGACTGTTGCACGGTCATGGCTCGGGCCCTACCACGGCGGTCTGGTTCACCTCAAGGGCCAAGCCCGCGTGCGTCCGATGGCGACAGACGCCCCCGCCCGCTCAGCGGCAGTCCACGGGCAGGTAGACCTGACCCTGGAATCCGCTGGGCCATTTGCTCTCTTCATAGGCAGCCCGGAGCGCCTGCTCGGCCAACTCACCGCGCTCTTCCACTTCCTCCGGAGGCATCTGCTCTTCCTTCTTCTGGGCCGCGCGCTCCTTCCATGATGTGTGAGGCTTCTTTCGACGGTAGCTCCAGCGGTAGACCGTCACTCCGGGCTCTGGCGTACGCCAGGACAACTGCCAGAGTGCGCCCCCGTCCTCAAATTCGAGGAAGAGCGAGCCGTCGAAGCCGGTGCCTCCCGAAAGCTTCTTGTGGGGCTCAACTGCCGCATTGAGCGCTCCCAGATAGCGCTTCGCCTGCTCTCGCCCCTGCTTGCGAGCCTCCTCCGTGTCCGGCTTGATCTCGAAGAGCACGAGAGCGCGGGTATCGGTGATGTCCGGGCGCAGGAGTCTGACGAACTCCGAGAGACGCTCGGGGTTTCCCAACTCTCCGTCCTTTACAATGGTGAAGAGATTGACGGTGTCGAGGAAGATGCGGTGAGAGGGATGCTGCACGCGGTACTGTCTGCCAATGGCTTCATGTGCGGCCCGGCCAAGAAAAGCGCCCCAGGGCTCCGTGGAGTCTGGCTTGCGGCCCGGGCGCTTGGAGGAGGGCGGTTCTGCTTGGGCGCCGAAGGCCACCCCGAGCACCAGGAGAAGTCCCGTCAGTCGCCAGATGCTTCTCGTCCTGGTCGCACGCTCTTTCATGGCCAATATGCGCCTCCCGGTACAGTGTACGACTGGGGAGACAACCAGGAGAGGCGGACATGCCGATGAAGACTGTCTATATTGGGGACACGTCCGTGACGACGATGCGCCGGTTCGAATGGTCTATCTCGTAGGTGATGCCGTATTGCTCATTGTAGAAGGAGATACGGCCATTCACCGTACTGGCCAGGGCGGAGTCCCGCGCGGCCCGCTGAGCCAATCCTTCCAGGGTGTGCAGGAAGTGCATGTGCGGCACGGAAGGAAGCGTGTTGGCCTGCATCCGCGCGAAGTGGATCAGTTCCGTGCGGTAGGGGTCGGTGTCCTGGGACATGGGGCCGTGCCGGAATGCGAGAGGGGTGGACTTGAAGCCATCCCACACGGGCGCGAGGTCCCAGGCGGGGTCCCCGGAAGCGCCCGTGGTCCTCGAGGCGCTCCGGGGGTGAATCAGCGCCGCGTTCAGCTGGCGCCCTTGGCCTGCTCCTTGGCCCAGGTGTCCTTGAGCGTCACCGTGCGGTTGAACACGGGCGCGCCCGGCTTGGAGTCCGGGTCCACGTTGAAGTAGCCCAGGCGCTCGAACTGGAAGCGCTCGCCCGGCTGGGCCGCCCCCAGCGAGGGCTCCAGCTTCGCGGCGGGGATGATCTCCAGCGAGTTCGGATTGATGTTCTGCTTGTAGTTGAAGCTCGCGGCCAGCTTGGGATCCTTGGGCGCGCGATCCGGCTCGGCCACGTTGAAGAGCCGGTCGAACAGCCGCACCTCGGCGTCCACGGCGTGCTGCGCGGACACCCAGTGGATGGTGGCCTTCACCTTGCGTCCATCCGGGGACTCGCCGCCGCGCGTGGCGGGATCATACGTGCAGCGCACCTCGGTGACCTGGCCCTGCTCGTCCTTCACCACGCCCGTGCACTTGACGAAGAAGGCGAAGCGCAGGCGCACCTCCTGCCCGGGCGCGAGCCGGAAGAACTTCTTGGGCGGGTTCTCCATGAAGTCGTCCTGCTCGATGTACAGCACGCGCGAGAAGGGCACCTGGCGCGAGCCCGCGCTTGGGTCCTCGGGGTTGTTCACCGCGTCGAGCATCTCCACCTGACCCTCGGGGAAGTTCTCGATGACGAGCTTGAGCGGGCGCAGCACGCCGAGCCGGCGCGGCGAGCGGCGGTTGAGGTCGTCGCGCATCGCGTTTTCCAGGCGGCCCACGTCGATGCTGGCGTCGAACTTGGTGACGCCCACGTCCTCGCAGAAGGTGCGCAGGGCCTCGGGGGTGCAGCCGCGCCGGCGCAGGCCCGACAGCGTCGGCATGCGCGGATCATCCCAGCCGCGCACGTGCTTGCCCTGCACCAGCTCCAGCAGCTTGCGCTTGCTCATCACCGTGTAGGTGAGGTTGAGCCGGGAGAACTCGATCTGCTGCGGGTGGTACGCGCCCAGCTCGCTCAGGAACCAGTCGTAGAGCGGCCGGTGGTTCTCGAACTCGAGCGTGCACAGCGAGTGGGTGATGCGCTCGATCGAGTCCTCGATGCCGTGCGCCCAGTCGTACATCGGGTAGATGCACCACTTGTCGCCCTGGCGGTGGTGGTGGGCGTGGATGATGCGGTAGAGGACCGGGTCGCGCAGGTTGAAGTTGGGCGACGCCATGTCGATCTTCGCCCGCAGGGTGCGCGCGCCATCGGGGAACTCGCCCGCGCGCATGCGGCGGAAGAGGTCCAGGTTCTCCTCCACGCTCCGGGTGCGGTAGGGGCTGTCGCGGCCGGGCTCGGTGAGCGTGCCGCGGTGCTCGCGCATCTGCTCGGCGTTCAGGTCGCACACATACGCCTTGCCCTTCTGGATGAGCTGTTCGGCGTAGGCGTACATCTGCTCGAAGTAGTCCGAGGCGAAGAAGAGCCTGTCGCCCCAGTCCGCGCCCACCCACTTCACGTCCGTCAGGATGGAGTCGACGTACTCCTGCTCTTCCTTCGACGGGTTGGTGTCGTCGAAGCGCATGTTGAACTGGCCGCCGTGCTCCACCGCCATGCCGTGGTTGAGGTGGATGCTCTTGGCGTGCCCGATGTGCAGGTAGCCGTTGGGCTCGGGAGGAAAGCGGGTGTGCACGCGTCCGCCGAACTTACCGGACTGGTTGTCCTCCGCGATGATCTGCCGGATGAAGTGGACGGGCTTGGACTCGGTCTCGGCCATACGGGAATCGGTCTCCTCTAGAGGGCTCACACTCGCCCAAAAGCCGGGGGGAACGAAAGAGAATCGTCCGGAGCGAGGGGTTGATTCCCAGCGGGCGGGAGGGCGGGCGGCTGGTGGACTCCAGGGGGCCCACCCCGGGGGGCCCCTCCGTCTCGTACCGGGGGGCGGTCGCGACCCTCGCGGGGGCGTGTCATCGTTCCCTCCTCCCCCCGGTCAGGAGCATCAGCCCATGCAACTGAGGCTCAGGTATCCCCCCACCCCCGAAGCCGCTCCCAAACACGCCGCGCTCTGCGTCTGCGCGGCCCTGCTCCTCCATGACATGGAACTGGACTACTCCGTCGAGAGCCTGGTGCTGCTGGACGGGCTCCTCGGCCGTCTGCACCAGGACGGCGTCCCGGCCGAGCAGGTGGCCGAGGTGCTCTTCGCCTTTGGCTGCTACGTGGGCGAGGTCTTCGTGCGCCACGCGGGCGCCGGATGGTGCCTGACCGAGGGCACGTCCATGGAAGGGGTGACCGGCTTTCCGCTGCTGATCCAATTGGGACCCCAGCGGTATTGCAATCCGCTGGGCAAGGTATTCAAGCGCCTCGCGGAGGGGGGGGAGCACGGCCTGCCCTCGTTCTACGCGCTCTTTTCCCGGCGGGAGGCCCCGGTGCGGGACTTCCTGTACGACCGGCACTGAGCCCCACCCCGCTCACTTCCTGGGGGCGCGGGGGGTGTTGGGCGGAGGGCTCATGTCCGGGGGCGTCAGCGCCTGGAGGTGATGGATTCCCAGGCCCGCGCTCTGGCCCATGGACAGGTAGGTGCGGAGCATCAACCGGGTCTGCTCGCCCACCTTGGTGAAGTGGACCCGCAGGAAGGTCTCCAGGTCGACCGGTGCGATGCGGGTCGCGAGGGCCAGCAGGGCCTTGAGCAGGACGGGCCGAAAGAGCGGCAGGACGGAAGCGGGACTCGCCCCCGTGGCCCACTCGGCGATCCGCGCCGCCTCGCGCGCGGCGCCCAGCGTCCGCGCCAGGGGCTCGGGCCGCAGCAGGCGCTCGAAGCTCCACGCCTCCGCTTCCAACCCGAGCACCGCGGCGCACAGCACCGCGGAGGGAATCGACGAGGCGCGCGTCACGTCCGCGTCCTCCTTGGCGGGATAGCCTCCCGCGCGCAGGGTCCGCAGCACGGGCCACAGCCGCTCCGAAGGCCCGCTGAACAGGCCCCGGGCCAGGGGGGGCATCCAGAAGGCGGTGCCCGGTCCCTTCAGCGCATCCTCGGGGGTCAGGGGCGCGTGGAAGGCGAGGAAGGGAATCATCCCGGTCACGAGCCGCTCGGCGGGAATCCATCGCAGCAGCCACTCGCGATCATCGAGCGCGGGCTGGAGCATCACCCAGGTGGCGTCCCCGGTGCTCGCGGCCAGCTTCTTCACCCCATCGCCCGAGCGCAGGGCCGTGGACGAGATGCACAGCCAGACCTGATCCCACCGCTCCTTCTGGACCTCCCGCTCCGATGCGAGGACGCCGAAGCCGGACAGCGGGGTGGGGGCGGGGGTGCGGTCGCGCACGCCGAGTTCGTACAGGGTGAAGCCCGCCCGGGCCTGGGCGGCGTGCTTCTCCTTCACCAGGAAGGTCACGGCGCAACCGGCCGAGCGCAGATAGTGACCGAACACCTGTCCCACGGCACCCGCGCCCACCAGCAGGACTCGAGGTTGCTCATTCGTCATGCGGGACAGCTTCTCACGCCGAGCGTCGCTCGGGGCCCGGATCGAAGTGGGCGAGGATGCGGTCGGCGTCGGAAGTGAGCCCGGCCTGCCGCAATTGTCCGGTGCTCCACGCGACCGCCTCGGACATCCTCGACACCAGCACATGGGGCATGGGCAGGGGCCTCAGATGGTAGACGACGCTCAACAGCAGCCGGAGCGCCGCGGAGTCGGTGACGAAGGCGACGCCCATCATGCACTCGCGCAACTGGGCATCGTGCGCCTTCAACCAGTCCGTCTGCATGCGCCGCTGCTCACTCGAACACGTGATGCTCGCCCGGCGCATGTCGTGGATGAGCACGTGCCGCTCGCCGCTCTCCATGTAGCGGGTGCGCTGCGTGAACACTTCCAAGAGGTGCTCGTTCGTGGCCCTCCCCTCATAGCGGATGAGCAGGAGGGGACGGAGCGACACATCGAATTCGACGGTACGGAGAGCGGACATGGCGGCACCGGAGGCGACGTCCATGTTAGCCGAGCAACTCCGAGGCCAGAATGGGACTCCCCACTTTTCCTTCGAAAACCGTTTCCACCCACTCCACCTGGTGGAAGGCCGTGTCACGGTCCGTGCGTGACACGTCGTTCCAGGGTGTTCAAGGGGCCGGCTCCTCGCGCAGCACCTCGTTCAACAAGGTCATGTCCACCAGGCCCGCCAGGTCGGAGCTGGGAACGAAGCCGAGTTGGCGCGCGTGCTCGGCGACCTGTGTCAATTGCTCGGGCATGACCTGGAGCGCGGGCTCCAACCGGGAGAAGGCGTCCTTCAACACGGCCTCGTCCATGGGGCGCCCGGCCGTCCTGGCGAAGGCGGCGTTGACGCGAGGGATGAAGGTCTCGGGCTGGTGCTGCCACTGCCGGGTGAGCGCCACGTGCGCGCGCAGCAGTTGCTTGAGGGGCTCGCGCTGCTGTTCCAGGGCCTTGCGGGTGGTGACGATGACGGTGGTGTGGAAGCGGCGTTGGGGCCACAGCTCGCGTTCGTCCAGCAGGATGTGGCCTCCGCCCTCGGCCACCATGCGCGCGCCCCACGGCTCGGGCACCCACGCGCCCTCGAGCTTGCCGTTGAGGAACAGGCCGAGGATGTCCGGATTGCTCAGGGGCGTGACGGTGACGTCTTTACCTGGCTCGAGGCCCTGCTGGCCCAGCCAGTGGCGCAGCGCGATGTCCTGGGTGTTGCCCAACTGGGGCGTCGCCAGCGTCTTGCCCTTGAGGTCCGCGGGCCTGCGCGCCGTCTTCGTCACCAGCACCGCGCCCGAGTCCACCGCGGCGGCGATGATGCGCAGCTCCCGTCCCGCCTTGAGGAAGGTGTTGATGGCGGGTCCCGTGCCCACGTACGACGCGTCGAGCGAGCCCGCCGTGAGCGCTTCCATGGCGGCGGGGCCCGCGTTGAACATCTTCAATTCGATGCCGGGCACGGCCTTCTGGAAGGCGCCCGAGTCCTGACCCACCAGCGCCTGGGCGTGGGTGATGTTGGGGAAGAAGCCCAGCCGCAGCGCCCTGGCCGCTCCCCGCTTGTCCGTCTGCCCTCCGGGCTGCTCCTTCTTGCACCCGGCCGTCACGAGGCACAGCACCGCGAGGCCCACTCCTAGAAATCCAGCGCGCATATGTCTCCTCGTGCCTTCACCACAGCATGCTCAGCTCGCCGACAGACCCCAACGGCGCCGGATGCGCAGCTCGACCGTCTGAAAGAGGACGCGATCGATGAAGGTACCCACGGCGATGATGCACACCATCACCGCCATCACCTGTGGAATCTCCATCAGCTCCCGGCCCATGGTGAGCAACTGGCCGAGCCCGCCGGAGACGTACAGCAGCTCGCCCGCCATGAGTGCCCTCCAGGCGAAGCTCCACCCGAGCTTGAGCCCGGTGACGATGTTCGGCAGGGCCGCGGGCAGGAGCACCCCGCCGAAGAAGCGCGCGCCGCGCACGCCGTAGGTGGCGGACATGCGCAAGAGCAGCGGGTCCACCCCCATCACCCCGTCCTCCACCGCGATGGCGATGGCCAGCACCGAGCCCATCACCACCACGAAGATGATGGAGGTCTCCGTGAGGCCGAACCACAGGAGCGCCAGGGGCAGCCAGCAGATGGAGGGCAGGGCCTGCAGTCCCACCACGAGCGGGCGCAGCGAGCGGCGCACGACCGCCGCCCGGCCCATGACGAGGCCGAGGGGCACGCCGATGAGCACCGCCAGGCCATAGCCCTGGGCGAGCCGGCTCAGGGAGCGCACGAGCGCGTCCCACAGCCGACCATCCCTCATCATCGTCCAGAGACTGTCAGCGACGGCCATCGGTCCCGGGAAGAGGTGGTGTGGCCAGGGGCCGAAGCGGGCGAACAGTGCCCACGCGCCCAGCAGTCCCACGAGCACCAGCAACTTCTGTCCCAGGTGCCATGCCTTCATCGTGTGCTCCGTCTTCACCCGGCGTGCCGGGCTCGTCGAGGGACTCACTCTCATGGAGCATGGCGCGAATCTGCCGCGCCATGCCCACCAGCGCCACGTCATCGGGTCCGCGCGGCATGGGCAGGTGCACCTCGAAGTCGCGCAGGATGCGGCCTGGTCTCGGTGCCATCACCACCACCCGGTTGGCGAGCATCAGCGCCTCGGTGACGTCGTGGGTGACGAACACGATCGTCTTGCGCGTCTCCATCCAGACGCGCTGCAACTGCACGTGCATGTGGTAGCGCGTCTGCGCGTCCAGGGAACCAAAGGGCTCGTCCATCAGCAGCACCTGCGAGTCCACCGCCAGCGCCCGGGCGAGCGCCGTGCGCATCTTCATGCCGCCGGACAGCTCGTGGGGCAGCGTGTTCTCGAACCCCTCCAACTGCACGTAGCGGATGAAGCGGCGGGCGCGCTCCGAGCGCTCCTTGCGGGACAGCCCGCGGGCGGCGAGCACGAACTCCAGGTTCTGACGCACGGTGAGCCAGGGGTAGAGCGCCGCTTCCTGGAACATGAGCAGCCGGTCCGGCCCGGGGCCGCGAATCTCCCGGCCATCGATGCGCACGTGGCCCCCGGTGGGATTGATGTGGCCCGCCAGCGCGTAGAGCAGCGTGGACTTGCCACATCCCGACGGTCCCAGCAGACAGACGAACTCGCCCGAGCGGATGTTGAGGTTGACGTCCTGGAGCGCCACGACCTTGTTGGCGTAGCGGTGCCCCACGCGCTTGACGGCGATCTTCGCCGAGTCCTCGTCCACCCGGGCGGGTACCAGCGTCTCCTTCACCGTTTCCTTCACCTGACGCATGCGCCGGAAGAGCGCCCTCCAGAGGCTGGACAGGTGTCCGGAGGCACGCCGTTCGTCCGGGCGGACCGGGGGCTTGGGGCGCTTCTGCTCGGGCGGATCGATCAAGCTCATGACTCGGTCATAGCGAAGGGTGCGCGACTCACACCGGGAGCGGTGGGGGTCATAGGTGAGACACGTCTCGATGGGCCGCGAGTAGACATGCAGGGAGATGGCGGTGCCGCGCGTGCTCGGACGCACCGCGTGGAGTTCCTGCTCGACGGTGTTGTGATCCATCGCGCCGGGCAGGAGGGTGCGGCTCGAGCCGACGCGCTCGACGAGCGCATAACCGGGCTCCCGGCCTCCGGCCACGAGCCGGTAGTCGCTCACCTCCAGCTCCCCGGCGACCAGTCGCAGCAGGCAGTCCTGGCCGTCATGGCCATGGATGGGCGCACGCGAACCCCGGCCCCACCCCATGACGATGACTTCCAGATCCTCGTCCCGGTAGACGCACGTGCGCGTATACCGGCCATCGCGCAGCAGGGCGAAGGGCTCCACGGCGCGCCGGTCCAGGCTCTCCTCGCGCATCACCCGCGCCAGGGCGCTCACGCCGCCTCGGACATGGGCCTCTCGCAGCCGGTGAACGAAGTGCTCCAGGGAGGGAAAAGAGTGCGTCCCCGTGTTGTCTGTTTTGGAAGCGAGCGTGTCCGCTGGCGTCCAGATCCTCGTCGGGCTCCCTTGCATGGCCGCTCTCCTTCCATCCACTGCCCCTCGTCCTCATGGACGGGGTGAGACTCCGCAAATGTGTGTCTTTGACCTTCAAGCGCCAAGGCGGGGTGGGTGCCGGAAAATGTGACCTTCCGCCTTTTTGGACAGGGGCGATGGCTTGTCCGGATGGCGGGAGGGGGCTGAAGCGTCGGGTGACGGACCGTGGGGTCCGCGGTGACGCGCCGCGTAAAAGGCGCCTGGGGGCGCAACCCCGTCTTCTTTTGGACGAGAATGAGAAGACGGACTTTCCCGTGGATTTTCGCTGGAGCCCCCCTTGACGACGATCGACCGCAGCCGCAGTCCCCTCTCCCCCGTGGGAACGGGCGCCCGGCAGGGCGTGGACAACACCTCGCAGACGGGGGGAACCGCCGCGAATACCGTGAAGCCCGCGGGGACGAATACGCTCCGCCCGGCCGGGGATGCCTTCACTGCGCCCGCCCGCTCGACCCAGGCCCTGTTCGGCGGCGGCAAGCCGAAGGACACGGTCTATGACGGCCAGTTCGTGGGAGCCGGCGGCCAGACCTTTCCGCCCAACACGCCGCTGAGCCAGGTGCCGGGGGTGTTGCCGCGCGACAACCCGAACCCCTCCAAGACGATCATCTACGTCAACGGCATCCTGACGAACAAGGAGAGCCAGTCGAGCGACCTGCAGGCCATCGCCGACAAGTCGGGCGCGAAGGCGATCGGCATCCACAACTCCACCGAGGGCGTCATCTCCGACCTGGCCCAGTGCGTGAAGGACAAGCTGGACAAGGGCTCCAACCCCGCCGTGGACACGCTGGCCAACACGCTCTACACGGAGCTCAAGGCGGGCCGTGACGTGAGCCTCATGGGCTACAGCCAGGGCGGCCTCATCACCGCGCGCGCCCTCTTCGACGTGCAGAACCGGCTGCGCATCGAAGATGGGATGAGCAAGGGGGACGTCGAGAAGCTGATGAGCCACCTGAGCGTGGAGACCTTCGGAGCGGCCTCGACGCGCTACCCGGACGGGCCCCAGTACGTGCACTACATCAACAACCGCGACGCGGTGCCCACGCTCACCGGACTCGGCGGCAGCTTCGATCCCGCCTCCTTCCTCAAGGACGCGGGCAAGGGCGCGGTGGTGCACCGCTTCGGCGACGGTGGCATCAACCTGGCGAAGAACCACAGCCTCCAGGAGACGTATCTCAACCACCGCGTGCCCTTCGAGCAGGCGCGCGCCAACCGCTTCTAGCTCACGGCTTCTTGGCGTTCTTCTCCGCGCGCTGCATCCGCTCGAGCCGCTCGGTGTCGCCGCCAATCTTGCCCGTCACGTAGGCGCCCGCCGAGGCGAGCTTGTGGCGCAGGCCCTCGGGAGAGGGGGCCTGGGCGCGGGGCAGGGCGAAGAAGTCGGTGCCCACCTGGAGCAGCGCGCGGGCCATGTCCTGCTCGTCCCGGGAGGCGAGGGGGTAGAGCAGGGTGGCCACCCGGCCGTGGCCATGGGCGGCCGCCTTGGTGAGCGCGGCCTCGCCCATCCGGTCCGGAAGGCTCGGGTCCGCGCCGTGGGCGAGCAGGCCGCGAACGAGGGCTTCCTCGCCCCGCTCGGCGGCGAGCACCAGGGGCGTGCGGCCCTCGGCGTCGAAGGGGTTGGGATCGGCGCCCCCGGCGAGCAGCGCCTCCAGGCGCTCGAGGTCACCGGCCTTCACGGCATCGAAGAGGGACATGGACTACCTCCAGGCCCCTGAGCATGGCGCGTTCGCGCGACCCGCGCCAAAGGGCCTTCAGCGCGCGGGGTTGCGTGGAGGCGCCTGGTCCGGAGCCGACGGGGCGGCACCGACCTTCAAGTCCTCGAAGCGCCCCTCGCGCTCCAACCGGAAGATGTCCTCGTCGGTGACGAACTCCTGGTGCAGCAATTCCCGCGCGCGCTTGACCTTGGCGAGCAGCACCGGATCCAGGACGGCGGTGCTGTTCTCCCGGGTGGGCCGGGGCGGGGGCCGCATGAGGGCGAAGGTGCCTCGGGCCGGGTGGCCATCGGCGCTCACGCCCTCCAGCGCGTAGGTGAGGGCGAAGACGTCCGATTCGGCCTTGGCGTCGAAGGAGACCTTCACCTCGACGCCCTTGCCCTCGGGGACCTCGCTCACGGACAGGCTCGCGGCGGCCACCTGCTCGGGCGGCGGCGGGGCGTGCTCGGTGCCCCGGAAGGCGCGGATGGTGGTGACGCGGGTGATGCGCACGGGCCCCTGGAAGTGGTGGAAGAGGCGGAAGGTCTGCCGAACCACGCCGTCCTCGTCGAGCACGGGGAAGCGGGGCGTGCCCTGGGCGAGCAGGGTGACGATGCCCTTCTTGTTGAAGTTCTCGAAGGACGTGTTGAGCAACTGCAGCGACGTGCGGCCCGTCTCCTTGTGGCCCGAGGCGTCGTACACGTCCACGCGCACCAGGTGCTGCAGGTACTGGTTGCCCGTGCCCGAGCCGCCCGCCATGGGATGGGACACGAGGGGGCCCGGGGTCGTCTGGGTGGCCCCGTCGTCGAACGTCCACACGTGGCGCACGGGGACGAAGGGCCTGGGCCTGGGCTGTCCCGCCGACACGGGCTTGTCCACCACCTTGGCGAAGAACTCGAAGTCGTCCTCGGAGTTGGGCACCCGCCGCGACATCACGTGCACGAGCCGCTGGGGCTCGCAGTCCTTCACCCGGTAGGCGGGCATGGGCACGGTGACGGAGACGTTGTCGCGGGTGAACACGGTGACGCGCGGCAGCTCGTACGAGCCATCCGCGTCATTGCGCCACACGCGCACGGGGATGCGCTGGCCGGTGCCGTCGCCCACCGCGTAGTGCAGGAAGGCGTCGTTGCCGTCCGGCGTGTGGGCGCGCACGGAGATGAGGTTGTCCTCGCCCGAGCACACCTCCTGCTTCTCCACGAGCACCTCGTCCACGATGGGCTCCGCGGCATGCGGGGTGTCGGGCTGTGCGTTCGCGGGAGCGGAGGGCGCGGGAGTGGACGCCACCCCCGAGGAGGGCGCGTCGTCCCCGTCGGGTGGCGAGGACGGGGGCGCGTGCTCCACGGTGGTTACCGGCGTGGAGGTGCCCTGGAACAGGAGCCAGGCGGCCCCCAGGGCGAGCAGCGTGAGCACCAGCGCCCATCGCCCCACGCGCCCGGAGCGGTTCTCGGAGGTCGGCTTCGTCACGGAAGACTCCAATCCAGGTGGGAGGGATGGCGGGGGCTACTGCCAGCAGCCGTAGACGTTGCCGCCCGAGTTCCACTGCAACTGGTGCGAGTAGTCCGGGCCCCAGACGGTGTTGTGCATGGAGTGCACGCCCCAGCCGCCAATGCGGTCCGGGCTGATGGAGGTGGCGGTGGCGTTGGGGTCATCGCGCACGCCCTTCCAGGGGCTCGCGCTCGAGGAGTCGCACGAGTTGGTGGACATGCAGTTGGCCACCTGGTTTCCGGCGTTGCCACACACGTTGTAGAAGGGACAGGCCACGGTGAGCGCCGCGTTGAGGAACCAGCCGAGCGAGGCCTTGCACTGGTTGTAGACGCCCGCGTAGAGCGCGTTGGACGCGTTGGCGATCTGCCCGTGCGAGTACGTGTACGGCGTCACATAGCCCCGGCCCGCGTAGTTGTGCGCGTAGGCGAGGAAGGTGGAGCACACCATGCCGTTGTTCGCCGCGTCGCCGGGCATGTGATGGACGCTCTCGAGGTCCCGGTATTGGTAGAGCGAGTAGTTGATCCGCATGTTGTGCCACAGGGGCCGGTCGATGGTCTGGCCCGAGTCGGCGCGGGAGCGGTCGGTGACGAAGGGGTGGTTGTACCAGATGGAATCGCCGATCAACGCGGCCTGGGCGGGGTCCCCCTGCTGCCAGCCGATCCACTCGACGCTGCCGCCTTCCGAGTACAGGGAGTGATAGGCCCCGCCCTGGTTGATCTGCTGCAGGCCCGGGTAGCCGTACTGCAAGTGATTGCCATTGATGGGTTTGGTGCACACGCCCGGCCAGTCCGTCTGGGTGGGCGTGGCCAGGGTGGCGTGGGACGTGCTGCCGCCGGGGCCGTGCGAGAGCATGGAATGCGTGCGGTACTCGCCAATCGCATCCATCACGGGCCGGATGGGGCCCTCGCCCCGGCTGAACACCACCGCGCCATTGGGGGCGTTCCACCCGGCGGCGGTCGAGCCACATGCGCCCTCCGCGGCGGAGGCGTTCCCCGTCCATACCAACGCGGACACTGCGACAGTCCCTGCGAGCAGATGACGCATCACGACACCTTTCGGGGTAGGGCGTGAGGCTCGGTCGCCCCGCGCCCGGGTGCTGTCCTCCCAAGGGGCGCTGGAGCGCCATCCCCACCGGGCAGCGCGGTGGACCAGGGAGGGCTCCTCCTTCCTACTCCCCCCCATCAGCGAAGGCCAGCGACTGGCCCTGGAATGTCTTGACAAGGCGCGCCAAATGACTCCCGGCCAACGGAGTTCCGCCCGGCTTGTCCAATGGGGGAGCGGGCGGGAGTGCGAGCATTTCCGCTCAGAGTGGCAATTGCAGCCGGATGGTGGTGCCGCCCGTGGGGGGCGATTCGATGGAGATGTGGCCGCCATGGGCGTGCAGGGTGCGCCGGACGATGGCGAGACCCAAGCCGGTGCCGGTGGCCTTGGTGGTGAAGAAGGGCTCGAAGAGGCGCTCGCGCAGGCCTGGGGGGATGCCGGGGCCGGTGTCGGTGAACTCCACCGTGGCGCCGGGATTCGTGTGGCACCGGTGGGCGCGGATGCGCAGGGTGCCGCCCTGGGGCATGGCCTGCACGGCGTTGAGCGCGAGGTTGAGGAAGGCCTGGCGCATCATCCGCGCGTCCATGGGCAGGGGGGGCACGTCCGGCTCCAGCGCCCACTCCACCCGGAGTCTGGGCTGGTCGACCGTCGCCGTCCTCACGGCCTCCTCCAACAGGTGGGCGAGCGGCACGGGTTGGGGCTGGGGGCTCGGTGGCCGGGCGAAGTCGAGCAGGTCATCCACCAGCCGGTTGAGGCGGTGGGCCTCCTCCGAGAGGATGCCCACGAGGGTGAGCGCGGGGCTCTCGGGCTCCTGGAAGCGGCGCAGGGTGGCCAGGGCGTTGAAGATGGCGCCCAGGGGATTGCGCACCTCGTGGGCTACCACCGCCGACAGCTCTCCGAGCGCCGCCAGCCGCTCTCGCTCCACCAACTGGCGCTGGGTGGCCTCCAGCTCCGAGTGCAGGCGGGTGAGCTCCCCGGCGCGTCCGCGCAACTCCTGGAGCAGCCGGTGGGTCTCGATGGCGGCGGCGAAGTGCACGCCCATGGCCTGCAGGGTCTCCCGCTCCAGGTCGGTCAGGACGCGGGGGCGGCTGAAGGTCATGGCGATGGTGCCCACCATGCGCGAGCGCACCTGCAGGGGCACGAGCGCCAGGCAGACGATGCCCGCCCTGCTCAACCCGCCGCGCATGGGCTCGGTGAACTCCGCCACGTCCACCACTCGGGGCATGCCCTCCTCCATCACCCGGGCGGACATGCTGCCCGCGTGGGTGATGCGGTGGATGCGGCGCGTCTCCTCCTCGGTGATGCCCCGCTGCCAGGCGATCTCCATCTCGTCGCGGCCCTCGTTGCGCAGCAGCAGGAGCATCGTGCCGCAGCCCATCAGGGAGTCCACCTCCTCGAGGCCCGGCGCGAAGAGATCGCGCGGCTCCTGGGCGGTGGCGGCCACCGCGGCCAGCCGGTTGAGCGAGGCGAGCGCCGTGTTGCGCGTGGACAGGCGGCAGATGGTTCGCGCGGCGTCGAGCGCGGCGGACACCTGGGCGGCGAAGAGGCGCCAGGGGGCCAGTTCGTCCTCGCCCAACCAATCCGAGCCCACCGCCAGCAGCGCCCGGGGAGCGCCGCCTCCATCGATGCGCACGCACAGCGCGCGCAGCGGCCCCACGCGCCGCAGGTGGTTGCCCACGAGCTGCCCCCACTCCGGGCTGAATTGTCCCGCCTCCCCGAGCAGGTTCTCCCCGTAGGCGGCGCCCTCGTGCCAGGCCCGCCTCAACATGGGACACCAGTTGCCGGAGTCATCCACGAGGTGCTGCCCGGTGAGCCAGGAGTCACCCGCGCTGGCCTCGTCCCCCACGCACACGTGGGCCAGCCGCACCAGGGCTCCTTCCGGCACGAGGTAGGCGTAGGACATCTGCAGCTCGGCGAGCCCCTCGAAGACGCGGCGGAGCACCTCGTCCTCGGAGCGGACGCCCAAGAGCGAGGCGCCCAGTGCCGCCATGCGCTGCAGCACCCGGCGCTGTCCCATGCGGCCGGACAGGTCACGCACCAGGACATAAAAGTCCCCCCCGGCCCGCGACACGGTCAGCTCCACGTGGAGCTCGCCCCGGGCGGTCCTCAACACCGTCTCATAGGTGTCCGGGACGGGCTCGCCGCGCAGGCGGCGGGCGTGCCGCTCGCGGATGAACGGCTCCTGGTTCTCCGAGAGCAGTTCGAGCATCTTGCCCACCACCTGCTCCGGGTTCATCCCCATCCATTCGAGCAGGACCGTATTGGCGTAGACGATGCGGCTGTCCCGAATCACGGCCATGGCGAATGGCAAGGTGTCCAGATGCTGGTACGGGCCCCCCCGGGCTCCATCGCGCGTCGTCACTCGACGACGATGACACTCCCACCCGAAGGAGGGAAGCCGACCGGGACTCCCGGCTCTCGCCGGGCTTGGAACCAAGGGGGCGCGACCCCAGATCTTCCGCTTGGGCCAGACATTTGCCGTCCTACTAGTGAGGAGGAGGCTGGAGCGTGCCGGTTGCGTGGTGCGCGCGTTCAGTGCTAAGCGGCGCCCGCGTGTGAGGACGGCGGGGGATGGGTGGCGAGGCGAACCCGTGGTTTTCCCGAGGCTGGTCGAGGCGATGGCGGAGGAGAAGGAGCCCCGGGACGAGGAGAAGGGCGGCGAGCTGTCGGAGACGGCCCGGCAGATGCGGGCGGCCGAGCCCTACATCTCCGCGGTGTGGAAGCTGGTGGGTGGAGCGGTCGTCGGGGTGCTGGGCGGCTACTTCCTCGACAAACGCCTGGGGACGGGGCCTTGGTTGCTCTTGGGATTGAGCCTGGTGGGGATCTCCGTGGGGTTCTACGGGTTCCTGCATGAGATGAGCCGGTTGGGCAAGGGGCGGCGGTGAGCACGGGCGGCGAGGCACTCTTCCGCAAGTACGCGGGTCTGGCGGCGGCGGGGTCGGTGGTGGCGCTGGCGCTGGCGGCCTTCCTCCCGGAGGGGGACGAGGCGCGCGGGGTGGCGCTGTTCGGAGCGCTGTTGGCGGTGGGGACGGGCGTGGTGGGGCTGCTGCTCAAGCGGCGGGTCGCGCAGCGGGACTTGAATGGCGCGCTCAAGGTCGTGGCCCTGGTGTTCGGGATGCGGGCGGTGGGCGTGGCGCTGGGATTGTTGTGGGTGGTGCGGCGGGACCTGGACGCGGTGGCGTTCGTCGCGGGGTTCTTTGGCACCTACCTCGTTCTGCAGTCGGTTGAACTGAGCTATGTGATGGCCGCGTCGCGTGACGCGGCGGGCGGAGGCGAGTGATGCGCAAGGCAATGGGTCTTCTCGTCGGGCTGATGACGAGCGTGGCGTTCGCTTCCTCTCCGGGCGGGCATGTCGAGGACGACAGCACGCCCATGGAGAAGGAAGAGCAGGACGTGGCGGCCTACATCCTCCACCACGTCGTGGACTCGAACGAGTACGAGTTCGAGGTCCCCCTCGGCGACCACCACATCCCCATCCACCTGCCGCAGTTCGGCATCCCCATCCGCGCGGGCGCCTCGTGCGAGCCTCGGGACACGGGCGATGGCCACGGCAAGGCGGTGCCCGGCTGGAGCGAGGGCTGTCTGGACCTCTCCATCACCAAGCACACGGTGATGATGTGGCTGGCGGCGCTCTTGCTCGTGGGCTCGCTGCTGTTGTTCAGCAACCGCGACAAGTCGAAGCTGGTGCCCCGGGGCACGTCGGCCAACCTCTTCGAGATGCTCGTGCTCTTCGTGCGCGACGAGCTGGCCATCAAGAACATCGGCAAGAAGGAGGGGCCGCGCTACACGCCCTACCTGCTCACCGCGTTCTTCTTCATCCTCTTCATGAACCTGCTGGGCCTCTTCCCCTGGATGGCCACGGCCACGGCCAACATCGCCGTCACGCTGGCGCTCGCGCTGTGCACCTTCGTGCTCACGCAGGTGGCCGGCATCCGCGCCGCGGGTCTGGGCGGCTACCTGGCGCACCTGACGGGCGGCGTGGCCCCCTGGCTCTGGCCCATCATGATTCCGGTGGAGCTGCTGGGTCTGTTCACCAAGCCCTTCGCCCTCACGATGCGTCTTTTCGCCAACATGCTGGCGGGCCACATCGTCATCTTCTTCCTGCTCGGCCTCATCTTCATGCTCGGCCACCCCGCGGTGGCGCTCGTCAGCGTGCCCTTCGCCATGGGCATCTACCTGCTGGAGCTCTTCGTGGCCTTCGTGCAGGCGTACGTCTTCACCATGCTCTCGGCGCTCTTCATCGGCATGGGCGTGGCCATGGCCCACCACCATGACGACCACCACGCCGACGCGGCCCACGGCCACGATCACGGCCGCGCCCACCACTGAGCCTCTTTTGTAAAGCACCCGGCGGTTCGAAAGGCCGCCGGAGGTAGTCCCAAAGGGCCATCACGCGACCCCCCCACAAGTGGGTCCTCCCCCCAGAAGAAAGAAGAATCACTCCCATGACCAACCTCGCGCTCGCCTTCCTCGCCGCCGGTATCGGTGCCGGCCTCTCCATCATCGGTGCTGGTCTCGGCATCGGTAAGCTGGCCGCCGCCGCCATGGACGCCACGGGCCGTCAGCCGGCCGCCGCTGGCGACATCCGCACCACCATGATCATCGCCGCGGCCCTCATCGAAGGCGCCACCCTGTTCGCGCTGGTCGTCTGCATCCTGCTCGCCACCAAGGCGTAGGCAGGCCGTTCGCAGTCCGGTCTGGCGCCCGCTCGCTTCACGGCGGGAGGGCGCCGGCCACCGCGGTACCGAGTCGAACCCATCAGTCGCCGCAGCCCCTGACGCCGTAGCTCTCCGAAGGCCGCCATGTTCCTGCCCAACGTTCTCGCCGCCAGCAGCATCGTGGAGGTCCGCCCGGGCCTCATCTTCTGGACCCTCGTCACCTTCATCCTCGTGGCCATCATCCTGCGCTGGAAGGCCTGGGGCCCCATCCTCGCCGTGGTCGAGGAGCGCGAGAAGCAGATCACCAGCTCCATCGAGGCCGCCAAGCGTGAGCGCGCCGAGGCCGAGAAGCTGCTCGCCGAGCAGAAGACGGCCATCGCCGAGGCCCGCCGCGAGGCCCAGGAGATGCTCCGCCGCAATCAGCAGGAGGTGGAGAAGTTCCGCGAGGAGCTCATGGCCAAGAGCCGCAAGGAGGCCGACGAGTTCAAGGCGTCCGCCCAGCGGGAGATCGAGGAGCAGAAGTCCAAGGCCATCGCCCAGGTGAAGGCCATGACGGTGGATCTGGCCGTGGAAGTGGCCGGCAAGTTGCTCAGCGAGCGGCTGGATGACTCCAAGCACCGCGCGCTGGCCGAGCAGTTCGTGAAGGACCTGCCCGCCAAGGGCGGGGCCGAGCGCCGCTCGTAATTCCGTTTCCGAAGGGATCTCACCATGGCGCTCTCCATTGGCATCGTCGGTCTGCCCAACGTGGGCAAGTCCACCCTGTTCAACGCCGTCTCGGCTGCGGGGGCCCAGGCGGCCAACTACCCGTTCTGCACCATCGAGCCGAACGTGGGCGTGGTGCCGGTGCCGGACGAGCGGCTCGACAAGCTGACCGCCCTGGTGAAGCCCCTCAAGAAGATCCCCACGTCCCTGGAGTTCGTGGACATCGCGGGCCTGGTGCGCGGCGCCTCCAAGGGCGAGGGCCTGGGCAATCAGTTCCTCGCGAACATCCGCCAGGTGGACGCGGTGCTGCACGTGCTGCGCTGCTTCGAGGACGACAACGTCACCCACGTGGAGGGCGGCGTGAACCCGGTGCGGGACCGGGACGTGGTGGACACGGAGCTGTGTCTCAAGGACATGGAGACCGTGGAGAAGCGCCGCGAGCGCACCCAGAAGAACACGAAGATGGGCGGCAAGGCGGCCGAGGAGGCCAAGGCCGAGCTCGCGCTGCTCGACCGCATCAAGGCCGGCCTGGACTCGGGCACCACGGTGCGCGCGCAGAAGCTCACCGACGACGAGCGCGCCGTCATCCGCGACCTGTTCCTGCTCACCGACAAGCCCGTGCTGTACGTGGCCAACATCGGCGAGAAGCAGATCGGCAAGGAAGACGCGGATCCCTACGTGCAGCAGGTGCGCGACATGGCCACCAAGGAAGGCGCGGGCGTGGTGGTGCTCGCCGCGGCCATGGAGTCGGAGATCCAGCAGCTTCCCGAGGAGGAGCGTCCGGGCTTCCTCGAGAGCGCGGGTCTCACCGAGCCGGGTTTGAGCAAGGTGGTACGCGAGGGCTACAAGCTGCTGGGCCTGCAGACGTACTTCACCGTGGGCGAGCAGGAGTGCCGGGCGTGGACCATCCACAAGGGTGACAAGGCTCCGCAGGCGGCGGGCGTCATCCACTCGGACTTCGAGCGCGGCTTCATCAAGGCCGAGGTCATGCGCTGGGAAGATCTCATCAAGCTCGGCAGCGAGTCGGCGGTGAAGGAGAAGGGCCTGCTGCGCGTGGAAGGCAAGGAGTACGTGGTGCAGGACGGCGACTGCATGCACTTCCGCTTCAACGTGTAGTCCGCGCCTTCAATGCCGCGGGACGAGAGGGTGCCAGGTGGACCGAATCCGGGTCCCGGCACCCTCTGTCATTTGCGCTCGGGCCAAGCGCTCATTCGTCGGGGAGTCATGCATGCGGTTCCTGCCGATTCTTTTGATGGTGCTCTCTTGGACCACCGCTTCGCCCGTGGCGGTAGCGCACCCTCTCGAGGGGTTGCCCTCCCTGATCCTCAAGGCCCCTCCTTTGACGGGGGACGACTCCATCAGCGCGCGGCTGAAGGCCTGTCTCCGCGTGGGCGATATGTCATGCGTCGTCGAGCAGTACCTCTTGTTGAAGGATCTCGGGAGGATGCCGGCGTGGCTGATCTCGTTCCAGAACGCGTTCGCCGTGGCCAGCCGGCGAGCGGGAGAATGCGCCAACGTCGCCAAGCTCATTCATGAGGGATTACGAAGACTCGGTGAGAAACCGACGTACGTTCGATTCACGGTCGAGGGCCGGTACAAGCTGCTCGGTTTCGATGAACTCTCGAATGGACAGCGGATCCGCAGTCACCAACTCGCGGTGACAGGTCGGCACATCGCGGTGGAGGTGGAGGGGAGAATCGTCGATGCCTACACGGGCCTGATGGGTCTGCCGCTCAATGACTACATGAATCGGCTGGTCGTGCATCCGACGAGCCGGATTGCTTATGAAGTGGTGGGCGAACCATGAGCGAGAAGAGATTCCTTCGTGAGGAGCCCCTACCCGAGGAGTGGGAAGGTCGCAGGGTCGGGCTTCTCGATGCGCTCTGCTACGTGAGGCGTCAGCTCTCCTTGGGTCGTGGACTCTGGTTCACCACGGGGGCGGAGACGGTCGAGTCACTCTTCGTCTTCATCAATGGCTGGACCGCCAACAGCCAATTCAACGCCAGATTCAATGAAGGCCAGGATCATGACTGGATGGAGTTTCTGGACTGGCTGCGCGACATCAAGAAAGAACTTCCCGACGAGGGCTGGCACGTCAAATACCTACGTGATTGCCAGGGTGATCATGAGCAGGCCGCGCGAAAGTTCCTCGATTTTGTCGCCGAATACGTGGACCTGATGCGCGCGGCCTCATGAGCGGAAAGCACGAGCTATTCGCTCGTCCCTCCCACGTAGCGGGCGCGCGGACGTAGCACGTGACCCTGCTCTCGCTGCTCCAGCACGTGAGCCACCCAGCCCGCCGCTCGGCCCACCGCGAATAGCGCCGTCGCCGCGCCCTCGGGCAATCGCAGCGCCGAGGCCAGGGCCACCAGTCCAAAGTCCACCGTGGCGGCGGGATGGCCCGCCTCGCGCATCGTCTCCTCCACCGTGCGCAACACCCGTACGGCCACTGGCTCCGGACGCAGCGCGTACGCCACCTCCAGGAGGGGTGGTGTGCGCGGGTCTCCGTCTGGATACAGGGGGTGGCCGAACCCCGGCACCGACTCGCCCCTCCTCAGTCGCTCGTGCACTCCCTGGCGCGCTCGCTCCGGTCCGCCGACTTCCCGCACCAGCGCCTCGATGCGATCGCATGCCCCGCCGTGTCTCGGTCCCGAGAGCGCCGCCAACGCCGCGCCCACGCAGGCGTACAGGTCCGCTCCCGAGGAGGCCGTCACCCGCGCCGCGAACGTGGACACATTCAATTCGTGATCCGCGCACAGCACCAACGCCCGGTTCAACAACTCCGGCGCCCGCTTCGCCGTGATCCCCCAGGCCGCCGCGAGCGAGTCCGCCACCGTCTCCGTCTCCAGTGCACGGGCCACCCTCGCGGGCTCCCTCGCCGCGCCCACCCACGCCGCCAGGTATCTCAGCAGGCGTTGTCCTCTTCTTCGCTCCTGCTCGGCCGGGGCGTCGAAGCGCGTGGGATCCCTCGCGCTCAACAACGGCACCATCGCCAGCAGGATCGTCAGCGGCGGAGCTTCAGGTGGCAGCAGGGCCGCTACCTGCGCGGCGGGCAGGAGCGGCTCCGGTGAGGGCCAGCGCACGGGCTCGGCCGGTGGTGTCCCCGTCCACAGCAGCTCAGCCACGTATTCGAGGCTCCTGCCCTCCACCGCGAGCCGCACCGCCGAGTGGCCCCGGTACGCCAGCCCCTCCGCGCCCACCTGCGACACCGCCGAGTCGATGACGGGCTCGCCCCAGCGCAGCGCTCCCGCCGCCACCGCCGTGTGTCCCGCTCGCGCGTCATGCCGGGCCTTGAGTCGTTCCAGGTCCGCCCGGAGGTAGCGGTTCTCCTTCGTCCCCCGCTCGGGCACGCACCGCACCAGGCCCCGGCTCACGTAGGTGTAGAGCGTGGCGCGCTTCACCTCCAACAACGCCGCCGCCTCCGCCGCGGACAGCCACTCCTCAGGTCGAATGTCGAATCGAGATTGAGGCCGGGGCCCCTTCGCCTTAACCATTCATTGTCTCCCGGCGCGCGGTGTCGACTCGACTCGACGGCGTGTCGAGTCATGACGGCCAGGAGTGTATGCCCATGCGGGTCGACTTCGGACGAACGGCGGATGACTATGTGAAGCACCGGGCGGGTTTCCCCGAGTCCTTCTTCCAGCGGCTCGCTCGCGAGGGCGTTCTGCGCGCGGGACTCCGGGCCCTGGACGTGGGGACGGGCACCGGTACCGTGGCCCGAGGGCTGGCCCGGTGGGGCTGCCACGTCCTCGCCCTGGATCCTTCCGCCTCCATGCTCGAAGGGGCGCGCTCGCTCGCGTCCGAGGCGGGACTCTCCATCGACTGGCGGCTTGCCACCGCGGAACACACCGGACTGCCCGAGGGCTCGGTGGACCTCGCCGTCGCCGGGCAGTGCTGGCATTGGTTTGATCGCCCCGCCGCCGCGCGTGAAGCGGCCCGGGTGCTCGTGTCCGGTGGACGGCTCGTCATCGCCCATCTCGACTGGCTCGCCATGCCCGGCAATGTCGTCGAGGCCACCGAGGGGCTCCTGGATGTCTTCAATCCCCAACTCGTGTCGCCCGACGTGCGCTTCGGCCACGGCGTCGGCGTCTATCCCGCCTGGTTCCAGGACGTCGCCCGGGCGGGCTTCCAGTCCCTGGAGAGCTTCTCCTTCGACGTCCTCTTGCCCTACACGCCGGAGTCCTGGCGCGGCCGCATGCGTGCCAGCAACAAGGTGGGCGCGTCGCTCCTCCCCGATGCCGTCGCTCGCTTCGATGCCACGCTCGCCTCGATCCTCGCCGAACGGTTTCCCGGCGATTCACTCGCCATTCCCCACCGCGTCTTCGCCCTCGTCGCCACCCGTCCCTGATTCAGGAGAGCACCCCATGCCCAACCCGCACCTCGTCCACTCGAATGACCTTCCCTGGACCGACATCGTCCAAGGCTCGCGCGTCGCCATCCGCCGCAAGCAGCTGGGCGCCGCGGCCCAGGGCAAGAAGCTCGGGTGCAGTCTGTTGGAGCTGCTTCCGGGCAAGAAGTCCTGGCCCCACCACTACCACCTGGCCAACGAAGAGGCCCTGTTCATCCTCGAGGGCTCCGGCATCCTGCGGCTCGGCGAGGAGCGTCTGCCCGTGACGGCCGGGGACTACGTCGCACTTCCCGCCGGACCCGAGTGCGCGCATCAGCTCTTCAACGAGGGCACCCAGCCCCTGCTCTACCTGGCGTTCTCCACACAGATCGAGCCGGATGTGCTCGTCTACCCGGACTCCCAGAAGGTGGGGGTGATGGCTGGTGCCGCGCCCGGCGGCAACAAGGCCGCTCGCACCCTGGAGGCTTACCTGCCCCTTGGCGCGCGGGTGGGATACTGGGAGGGTGAGGTAGACTGACGCGCTTCATGGCTTCCCTCCTGGACTCGCTCGACCGCTTCCGCCTCCTCAAGGACCACGAGGCCGCGCGAGAGGTGTTCCGACCCGAAGAGCCTCCTCACGTCTCCCTGTTGCGGCTCGCGGACGCGGGTCTGCTGTCGGGCGGACTCACCGTGTCCTTCGGGGTTCGGGCCGATGAACTCGTGGGGCCGCTCACGCTGGCCATGGGCGGCGCCGCCCGGCGCTTCAAGCTCGTCGACGTGCGCGAGCAGCCCCGCTTGGAGTTGCACATCCTCGCCGGAGACGTGTCCGAGCGCTGGGAGGTGGAGGACCTGGCGTCGTTCGCGCACAACCTCAATGACCTCTACCGCACCGCCTCCGACGTGCGCGCCATCGCCGTGCTCGGGGAGTGGAACGACGCGCTCCAGTTGCTGTGCGTGGAGAAGGCATCGCTCCCGCGGCTGCTGCGCGAGCGCTTCTTCCTGCCCCAGAACCGCGATGCGCTGGAGCGGCTGACGAAGGGCCGCTAAGCCACCCGGGGTAGGGGGCGCGGGTCGAGGGGATGGCCAGGGCCTGGAGGTAATTCCATGAAGCTGTGCTGCACGGTCGTGTTGATAGCGCTCCTCGTCGGGTGTGGTTCTTCCTCTCGGACGGTGCGCTTGGACACGGGCCGGACCGACACTTTCGTCTTCACCCCGCGCACAGACGCCGAGCCGGTGGAACTGGATGACGACGAGTTCGGCGAAGCCGTGGCGAAGCTTGCCCGGGACGCGCGACTTCCCACGCGGCCCCAGGAAGCCGCTCGGCGACTGTTCGAAGTGGAGGCGCGCAGCGGTTCGTTCACATACGAGACGCGTCACCACCGCATCACTGCTCTCGGAGCGGGCGAGCATCTGGAGGTGTCCACGGAGGAGGAGGCGTTGACGCGCGCCTACCTGCTTTGGTGCGAGCGCACCGGCGAGCATGGTGACTGTCTGCGCCTGCTGACGGAAAGTCGCACCCTCAACGGCGATGGCCGTTTCGCGCTGGCGATGGCCCTCGCCAAGGGGGCCGTGCTGGACGAAATGCTGGAGGCCTTCAAGGACATGGCCAACCCTCACGCCATGGTGGCGGCCGTGCTCTGGACGTGGACCACGTACATGGTCCTCCTCGCCCTCCCCGACGTGACGGTCTCCAAGGGCATCGCCGCCGTGATGACCGCCACGCTCATCGCCTACGGGGGCGTCGATACCTTCTGGGGCCTCGTCGTGGGCTTCAAACGGCTGATGGTCGAGGCGGACCGGGCCACCACCTTTCACGCGTTGCGCGCGGCGGGCGAGCGCTACGGCAAGCTCATGGGGCGCAACGCGGCGCGAGCATTCGCCATGCTGGCCCTGGCGGCCATTGGCCACACGGCACCGGGACTTGCCACGAAGGTGCAGACGCTACCCGGCGAGGTGATGCCAAGACGGGGAACAAACATGCCAAGCAGTACACTGCGGCACTTTTGGAACTACGGGCGCGGGGAAATGCCGGGCGAGATGCCCTCGCGGTGCTATTGAAGCACCCCCAAACGGATGTTCGCGCCATGGCGGCTGCGTTCCTGCTCCGCTATCGGAGCGACCATGACACTGCGGCGTTGGGATGATGGCACCTGGGCACTCGACCCGGAATAGCCCTTGGCAATGCTGGGGAGCCCTTGAAGCCAGGGCAGGCTCACCCACGACAGGACTTACCCCGGGTGTGGTTCAAACGGCGAGTGAGGCCACGGCCTCCGTGCCGGACGGCGCCTCGTGCGGGCTCCGCTTCTTGCGCTCCAGGTACCAGCGGCGGAAGGCGAGGGTGGCTCGATCCGTCGCCACGCTGCGCTCCTCTGAGACAGGTGGCACCTCGACGGGGTGGCTCGACTCCACCACCGCCTTGTCCTCGCGCAGGATGCGGGTGTTGTAGCGGTCCACCAGTCCGGCGAGCGGCTGCATCCGCACGAAGTCTCGCGCGCTCACGAGGAACATCCGCACGTGGTTCGCATCCACCGGCACACACCACATGTAGAGCTGCATGAGGCGCCCGGGAATGGGGACGCTCATCCGCATGCCATTGGGCCGCAGCCAGTCGAGAAAGCCCTTCGGCTCCACCCCGTCCATTCTCGATTGGGTGCGGAAGCCCGTGGGCGTGGGCTCCAACTCGATCTCCATCCGCGAGTCCGGCTTCATCCGGCGGCGCAGCGCTCCCCCAATGGTGCGCCGGTGCACGAAGGGCAGGTGGGGCGAGTCGAGCATGTTCTCCATGGCCCGCGTCCAGTGCGCGTTCCACGTCTCCACGTACAGCCACACGTGCACCCCCTTCTGCTCCAGCGTCTCGGGGACGTAGGGCTCGTCGGGGGCCTCGGCGCCCGGGCGCGTGTAGAGCCACACGAGGCCTCCGCGCTCGCGCACTGGAAAGGCCGTGGCCGCGAAGCGCTGACGCTTCTCCTCGGGCATGGGGTTGAGGGGAATGTGCGTGCACGCGCCGTCCGCGGCGAAGCGCCATCCGTGGAAGGGGCACTCCAGGCACCCGTCCTCCTTCACCTTCCCGAGCGACAGCTTCACGCCCCGGTGGGGGCATTGGTCCCTCAAGGCCGCCAGCGTCCCCCGGGCATCGCGGAAGAGGACGATGCGCTCGCCGGCCACGGTCAGCCCGTACGGCTGGCGGCCCACCTCGCGTGACAGCGCCACGGGCGTCCACATGTCCGCGAGACCCTCGTTGGCGAATCCGTCCAGCATCGTGCTCCTCCCGTTCGGGGTGCTTCCAGATAGAATATCCAACATGGTTTATTCAATTTCAAGTCGGCCAGGAAGTAGAGAGCGTGGCCCTGGAGGAGGAAGTTGGATTCCGTACGCCATCCGGATTATTCAAAGCGCATGGCCAGGGTGAAGGGCAGCCGCAACGCCGACTACGAGAAGGAACGGGCGCGCCTGCTGGAGGCGGTGTGTCAGCGGGTGCTCGCTCCGGATGGGGCCCAGGCGAGCTTCCGGGAGCTCGCCGAGGTGGCGGAGGTGAGCGTGGCCACGCTGCGCCACTACTTCGGCTCGCGCGAGGTGCTGCTGGCCGAGGTGATGGCGGACATGCATCGGCGCGGCCTGCCTCACCTGCTCGCCGCCGCCACGGCGCTTCATGGCCCGGCGCGCGAGTCCCTGCGGTGGTTCCTGGAGTCGCTGCTCATGGGGTGGCGCCATGGCGTGGGCTCGGCGCATGCCTTCGGGCTCACCGCTGGCGTGGGTCACGCCACGCTGGGGCCGGTGTACGTGACGGAGCTGCTGGAGCCCACGCTGCAGGCCGCGGAGGCGCGGCTGTCACGCCACATCGCGGACGGAGAGCTGCGGCGCTGTGACGTGCGCCATGCCGCGCTGGAGCTGGTGTGTCCGGTGGTGATGGGGCTCCTGCACCAGATGCAGCTGTCCGGGGCGAGCTGCCGGCCCCTGGACGTGGAGCGCTTCCTGGAGGATCACCTGGAGACCTTCCTCCGGGCGCATGCCGTGAGTCCCGCCTAGACGCTCCCCAGGAGTATCGCGAGGGTGGCCGCGGTCATGGGCTTGCCCTGCTGCGCCAGGGAGGCGGGAATGCCGAGCGTGACGGGCCGCTGGGGGATGCCTCCACAGCTGCGCGAGCCCTCATAGAGCCCGTCCGCGTTGACCTTCAGGTCATACCCACACCGCCCCACCGTGCCGGAAATCGCCTGGGGGCTGAAGTCGAGGTGGACGAGGGAGCCGAGGAAGTTGCCTTGAATCTCGGTGATGCCCGCCTTGTCCCGGAGGTGGAGCCGGCTGAGCTGGCCACCCACGGTGCCCCCCACGATGTCCTCGTCGAGGCTCAGGAAGACCACCTGGCCGAACGCCCGGCCTCTCAGGTTGTTGCCCTCGCGGGACAGTTGGATGTCGGCGCTGTTGAGGTTGTTGCCCTCCACCTGGACGGTGAAGGCGTTCTGGGGGGTCCGCAAGAAGAGGTAGGGACGCGCCTCCTTCGCGGCCGCCGTCCCGAATGCGAGCAGGGCGGCCATGACGAGTGCTCGGTGGCCGGGTCGCTTCACGTTCGATGGCTTCATGCTCAGAAGATAAGACGAGGTGGGTGGTTGTGTCCGCGCATTCGCCTGGATGCTCGGGGTCCGGGACTGGGCGAAGGGAGCGGGCGAGCGCGGGGGGGCGCCGTTATGTCCTCCGCTCACCTCGAAGTCCGCCGCGTCCCCGCTGGCGAAGGAGCCCCTTGTGGAGGCGTCGTCCCCATCCCCTGATGCGCGCATGGAGCCCCAACGGGCTCCGGTGGGCCTGCTCCTGATGGCGCTGACGATGCTGGGGCTGATCGCGGGGTTGCACGTCTACCTCGGGGCTCGGCTCATCTCGGCGCCTGACCTTCCCCCTCCCTGGACGGGCCTGGGCTGGGCGGTGTTGGGGCTGGGGTTCCTGTCCATCCCGGCGGCGATGGCGTCCACGCGCATGCGTCACTCCTGGCGCGAGCAGGTGCTGCACTGGGGCGGCATGCTCTGGCTGGGCGCGTTCGGTCTGCTGCTGACGGCCACGGCGGTGGCGGACGTGGCGGGGTGGGTGTGGCGGCTCACGGGCTCGGCGCCCGGTGGGGTGGAGTGGGCCCGGCTCGAGGCGCTGGGGGGGGTGGGGGTGGTGGGCCCGGCGCTGCTCTTCGCCTTCCGCACGGCGCGCTCCCCGGCGCGGGTGGAGCGGGTGACGGTGCCCGTGATGGGCCTGGGCGAGGGGCTGTCGGGAATGAAGGTGGTGCAGATCTCCGACATCCACATTGGCCCCACGCTGGACCGGCGCTTCATGCGGCGGGTGGTGGAGCAGGTCAACGCCCTGAAACCGGACCTGGTGGCGGTGACGGGGGACCTGGTGGATGGGGACGTCGCGCGGTTGCGGGACGAGGTGGCGCCCCTGGCGGACCTGCGGGCGCCGCTGGGCGTCTACTACGTCACCGGCAACCACGAGTACTACCACGGGGGCGCGGCCTGGGGCGCCGAGGTGGCCCGGCTGGGTCTCACGGTGCTGCACAACGCGCACCGGGTGGTGGAACGGGCCGGGGGTCGCCTGACGGTGGCGGGAGTGCCGGACCTCGAGGGTGGGCGCATGGAGGCGGGACACGCATGCCGGCCAGACGTGGCGCTCGCGGGCGCTCCCGAGGGCGTGCCCCGCCTGCTCCTCGCGCACCAGCCGCGCGTGGCCCTGCGCGCCGGGGGCCTGGGCGTGGACCTTCAACTGTCCGGACACACGCATGGGGGACAGCTCTTTCCCTTCATGGCCCTCGTGAAGCTGCAGCAGCCCGTCATCCAGGGTCTGGCCACGGTCGCCGGGGTGCGCGTCTACACCCACCGGGGCACGGGCTACTGGGGTCCTCCGTTGCGCCTGGGTCCCGCGCCGGAGATCGCCGAACTGACGCTCGTGCGCGCGGCGCCGGGTGATTCGTCCTCCAAGCACTGAGAGGAGGCCCGCTGCCAGACAATCCATTTCACGGGGGACTGCGCGGCGGCGTGTCTCGGGTTAATGTGGCGCCAACGTCGACGCCGTTCGGCGCGAAGAAAAGTGGTGGACCGTGTCGTCGTGGTGGAAGCACGTGAAGAGGAAGCTGCGCCGGGCGCGGGTGCGGCTGATGCGGGGCGCGGGGGCTCCGTCGGAAATCGCTGGGGGCATGGCGCTCGGATTGTTCGTCGCGCTGCTGCCCATCCTGGGGCTGCAACTGCCCCTGGCCCTGCTCGTCGCTGAACTGTTGCGCCGGCTCGCGCACCTGCACCTGTCGCGCGTCGCCACCGCGGCGGGGGTGTGGCTCACCAATCCGCTCACCGCCGCGCCGCTCTATGGGCTGTGCTACCTCGTGGGCCGTCCGGTGGCGCACCTGCTGCTGCCTGTCTCTCCCGCGCGCCCGGCGGCGCAGGGCCCGGAGTCCATGGAGCTGTCCGCGCTCTCCGGACCGGAGGCGATGACGCTGCTTCTCAGCCTCGTGCTCGGCGCCATCCTGCTGGGGGTGCCCATCGCGTGGCTCGGCTACCGCATCACCTACGGCATGGTGTCCCGTCAGCATGCCCGCCGGCAGGAGCGTCGCGCCCGCAGGCCGCGCTCCACCGCGCTCGTCGCGCAAGCCTAGGGGTTCCCATCCCTCCCGACCGGTGGGCGGTCGTCCTGGCGCTCGTCGAGGGAACAGCCTCTCGGGAATCGCTGGGCGCACTCAGGGGGGTTGGGTAGGTATGGACATTCCACGCTAGGGTCATCCCCAGTGAGGATTCCGCGATGAAGAAGCCTGCGAGCGCCGAGCCCTCCGCGCGTCTCGAGTCCGCGCAGGAGGTGCTGATGGGGGGCGGGGAGGTAGGCGCTCTGTTGCGGGGCATGGATTGGGCCGCCACGCCGCTGGGGGCCGTGGGCTCCTGGCCCCAGAGCCTGCGCTCGGCGCTCAGCATCTGCCTGGGTTCCGGCTTCCCCATTGGCATCTACTGGGGGGCGGACCTCCTGCTGTTCTACAACGATGGGTACATCCCCATCGCGGGAGGGAAGCACCCGTGGGCGCTTGGCCGCCCCGGTCAGGAAGTGTGGCCGGAGATCTGGGACGGGCTGCGGCGCTCGTTCGAGCGGGTGATGGGGACGGGAGAGGCCACATACGAGGAGGACAGCCTCCTGCTGATGCACCGCCATGGGTACACGGAGGAGTGCTACTTCAACTTCACCTTGAGCCCCATCCGGGGAGAGGGGGGCCGGGTGGAGGGCGTCTTCAATGCCGTCATGGAGACGACCTACCGCGTCATCAACGCGCGGCGCACCCAGGTGTTGCGCGAGCTGGCGGAGCGCACGGCCGTGGCGCGCACGGCCCGGGAGGCGTGTCTGCTGACCGCGAGCTCCCTGGCGGCGGCGCCCCTGGACGTGCCCTTCTGCGCGCTCTACCTCGTGGATGAGCAGGGGAGCGGCGCGCGGCTCACCGCCTCGTCGGGGTTCGCGCCCGGGGGTCCGTTCCTTCCCTCCGTCGTCTCGTTGGAGGTGGGGGCGCCGGCGCCCTGGCCGCTGGCGGAGGTCCGCCTGTCGGGACGGGTGGAGCGGGTATCGGGGCTGTCGGAGCGGCTGGGGTTCGCGCCGCCGGGAGGCCCCTGGCCGGAGCCCGCGGAGTCGGCGTGGGTGGTGCCCTTCCTGGTGGGCACGGCGGAGCTGGCCTCGGGGTTCCTCGTCATGGGGTTGAGCCCGCGCCGGGTGGTGGACGAGGAGTACCAGCAGTTCGCCGAGCGCGCGGCGGAGCACGTGGCCCGGGTCATGTCCATCGCGGCGGCGTTCGAGGTGGAGCGCAAGCGGGCCGAGGCGCTCGCCGAGCTGGACCGGGCCAAGACGGCCTTCTTCTCCAACGTGAGCCACGAGTTCCGCACGCCCCTCACGCTCATGCTCGGCCCCACCGAGGACGCGCTCGCGGCGCCAGAGCCCGTGCTCCGCGGCGCCGAGCTGGAGCGGGTGCACCGCAACGGGCTGCGTCTGCTCAAGCTCGTCAACACGCTCCTGGACTTCAGCCGCATCGAGGCGGGCCGCATCGAGGCCTGTTTCGAGCCCACGGACCTGGCGGAGCTGACGCGGGAGCTGGCCAGCACCTTCCGCTCCGCGGTGGAGCGCGCGGGCCTGCGCCTGCGCGTGGACTGCGAGCCCCTGGCCGGACCCGTCTACGTGGACCGGGACATGTGGGAGAGGATTGTCCTCAATCTGCTCTCCAACGCGCTCAAGTTCACGTTCGTGGGGGAGATCTCCGTCACGTTGCGTGGCGGGGACTCGCGGGTGGAGCTCATCGTGCGCGACACCGGCTCGGGCATTCCTCCCGAGGAGCTGCCGAGGCTTTTCGAGCGTTTCCACCGCGTGCAGGGCGTTCGCTCGCGGACCCATGAGGGCAGCGGCATCGGGTTGGCCCTGGTGCGCGAGCTGGTGGGGCTGCATGGCGGCTCGGTGCGCGTGGAGAGCCACGTGGGCGAGGGGACGGCCTTCTTCCTGACCCTGCCCGCCGGCAGCGCGCACCTGCCCCCGGACAGGCTCGGCGCTTCCCGCGAGCGCGTGTCGACGGCCTCGGACGCCGAGGCCTATGTGGAGGAGGCGCTGCGCTGGGTGCGCGCCGAGGGCACGGACACCGTGCCCGTGGGCGCGAGCGTCCATTCCTCCACCGCCGGTGCGCGCATCGTGCTCGCGGACGACAACGCGGACATGCGCGAGTACGTCGCCCGGTTGCTGAGCGCGTCCTGGCGGGTGGAGGCGGTGGCGGATGGACAGGCGGCGCTGGAGGCCGTGCTGCGCGAGCCGCCGGAGCTCGTGCTCACCGACGTGATGATGCCCCGGCTGGATGGCTTCGGTCTCTTGCGCGCGCTCAAGGCGGACGCCCGCACCCGCATGCTGCCCGTCATCCTGTTGTCGGCCCGGGCGGGGGAGGAGGCCCACGTGGAGGGCCTGGGCGCGGGAGCCGATGACTACCTGGTCAAACCCTTCTCCGCGCGTGAACTGCTCGCGCGGGTGGGCGCCCGGTTGGAGATCGCCCGGTTGCGCGCCGGGCTCAACGCGGAGCTGGAGCTCAAGGTCCGCGAGCGCACCGCCCAGCTCCAGGAGTCCATCCGGGAGCTGGAGAGCTTCAGCTACTCGGTGAGCCATGACCTGCGCGCGCCCCTGCGCCACATGCTGGGGTTCTCCGAGCTGCTCGACAAGCGCACCCGCGGCACCCTCGACCCCAAGTCCCAGCACTACGTGCACGTCATCGCGGAGGCGGCCCGCAAGGGCAGCCAGCTCGTGGATGACCTGCTCGCGTTCAGCCGCCTGGGCCGCGCGGAGCTCAAGCGCGGCCGGGTGGACCTGGAGGGGCTGGTGGACGAGGTCCGCTCCGACCTCGCTCCCGAGGCCGAGGGGCGGCGAATCCACTGGCGGGTGGCGGCCCTTCCGCCGGTGTTGGCGGACGCCTCGCTGCTGCGCATGGTCTTGAAGAACCTGCTGTCCAACGCGATGAAGTACACGCGGCCCCGGGCCGAGGCCTGGATCGAGATATCCGCCGAGGAGTCACCGCACGAGGTGCGGGTGCACGTGCGCGACAACGGCGTGGGCTTCGAGATGAAGGACGCGGACAAGCTCTTCGGCGTCTTCCAGCGGCTGCACACCGCCGAGCAGTTCGAGGGCACGGGCATCGGCCTGGCGAACGTGCGGCGGATCATCTCCCGCCATGGCGGCCGCGTCTGGGCCGAGGGCGCCGTGGACCAGGGCGCCTGCTTTCATTTCTCCCTTCCCCGGGCTCGTGCCGGAGCGTTTCCCCCATGAGTGGACTCAAGCGAATCCTCCTCGTCGAGGACAGTGACAACGACGTGCAACTCACCCTCGCGGCCCTCGAGGAGACGAACCTCGCCAACGAGGTGGACGTGGTGTCCGATGGCCAGCAGGCGCTCGACTACCTCTACCGCCGCGGCCGCTACGCCGAGCGCTTCGAGGGCTACCCGGCCGTGGTGTTGCTGGACCTGAAGCTGCCCAAGTTGAACGGTCTCGAGGTGCTCGCCCGGATCAAGGGGGACCCGGAGCTCAAGCGCATTCCCGTGGTGATGCTGACCTCGTCCCGGGAGGAGCCGGACCTCACGCGCGCCTACTCCCTGGGGGTCAACGCCTATGTCGTGAAGCCCGTGGGGTTCTCCGCCTTCTCTTCCGCTCTCAAGGAACTGGGCCTGTTCTGGGTCCTCCTCAACCAGCCCCCGCCAGGCACGGTGCACAAGGACGGCGGATGATGAATGACGGGGTCGCGGTTGTGTCCGAGTCTTCCGCCGTGGGGCGCCTGCTCTCCGTGTTGCTCCTGGAGGACAGCCCTCTGGACGCCGAGTTGATCCAGTCGCGTCTGGAGGAGGGGGGGTTGTGCGCGGTGCTGGAGCGGGTGGACACGGGGGCGGGGTTCACCTCGGCGCTCGGGCGCCAGCGCTTCGATGTCATCCTCTGCGACTACAACATCCCGGGCTTCGGGGGCGGCGCGGCGCTCGCCGCGGCGCGCCTTGTCTGTCCCGAGACGCCCTTCCTCTTCGTCTCGGGGGCCCTGGGCGAGGACACCGCCATTGAACTGCTCAAGCGCGGCGCCACCGACTACGTCCTGAAGGACCGGCTCGAGCGCCTGGTGCCCTGCATCCAGCGCGCCCTGCGCGAGGCCCACGTCAACGCCGAGCGCACCCGGGCCGAGCGCGCCCTGCGCGAGTCCGAGGAGCGCTACCGCCTGGCCACGCTGGCCACCTCGGATGCCATCTGGGACTGGGACCTGGTCACCCAGCGGATGACCTGGAACGACGCCGTGCGCACCCTCTTCGGCTACACGTGGGCGGACATCGGCGGAGACATCACGTGGTGGTACGAGGCCCTCCACCCGGAGGACCGCGAGCGCGTGGTGCGCGGCATCCACACCGTCATCGACAGTGGCGTCCCGCGCTGGCAGGACCAGTACCGCTTCCGCCGCAAGGACGGGGGCTATACGCCCGTGGTGGACCGGGGCCATGTCTCCTACGACGCGGCGGGCAAGCCGGTGCGCATGGTGGGCGCCATCCAGGACATCTCCATGCACAAGGAGGCGCAGGAGGTGCTGGCGCGTCAGGCTCGCTTCGGCCAGTTGATGGCGAACGTGGGCCTGGCCCTGACGCGCGGCAGTGATCGCGGGGACATGCTGCGGCGATGCACCGAGGCCCTGGTGCGCCACCTGGAGGGAGCCTTCGCCCGGGTGTGGCTCCTGGAGGAGGGGGGGGACACGCTGGTGCCGGAGGCGAGCGCGGGGCTCTACGCCCACGTGGAGGGGCCACTGGGCCGCGTGCGCCTGGGTGAGCACTCGGTGGGCCGCGTCGCCCAGACGCGCGAGCCGCTGCTGGTGCCGTTGTCGGGGGGCGGGTCCCGCGCGGAGGACCTGGAGTGGGCGCGGGTCGAGGGCCTGGCGGCCTTCGTGGGCCATCCGCTGCTCGTGGCCGACAAGTGCGTGGGGGTGGTGGCGCTGGTGACGCGCGGGGAGCCGGCCCCGGGGGCGAGCGAGGTGCTGCGGCATGCCGCGGACAGCATCGCCCTGGGCGTGGAGCGCATGCGCGCGCAGGAGGAGACCGCGCGCCTGTTCGAGCGCGAGAAGGCCGCGCGCACCACCGCCGAGGAGGCCAACCGGCTCAAGGACGAATTCCTCGCCACGGTGAGCCACGAGCTGCGCACGCCCCTCACGGCGATGCTCGGCTGGGTGGGGCTCTTGCGCGCGGGCACCCTCCCCCTGGAGAAGCGCGAGCGCGCCCTGGAGACGGTGGAGCGCAACGCGCGCGCCCAGGCCCAGCTCATCGAGGACCTGCTCGACGTGAGCCGCATCCTGGCGGGCAAGCTCAAGCTGGACATGGAACTGGTGGACGTGTCCTCCGTGGTGGAGCAGGCGCTCGAGACGGTGCGCCTGGCCGCGCAGGCCCGCTCCATCGAGTTGCGCAGCGCGCTCGACTCCTCGCTGCGGGTGATGGGGGACTCGCACCGGCTGCAGCAGGTGGTGTGGAACCTCCTGTCCAACGCGGTGAAGTTCACCCCCCCGGACGGCTCCGTGGAGATCTGGCTGGAGCGCGGCGGCGCCTCCATGACCCTCTTCGTCCAGGACACCGGCCAGGGCATCCCCCCGGAATTCCTGCCGCATGTCTTCGAGCGCTTCCGCCAGGCGGACGGCGGCAGCACGCGCAGATATGGCGGCCTCGGACTGGGCCTGTCCATCGTGCGCCACCTCGTGGAGATGCACGGCGGCACGGTGGGGGTGGAAAGCGAGGGCAGCGGCAAGGGGGCCCTCTTCTCGGTGCGCCTGCCCCTGGCCGTCGCGACCCGCAAGGGCAACACCCCTCCGCCTCTCTCCGCGCGGGCGCGGCCGCTGGCCAGCACGAGTCCGCCCGTGCTCGAGGGCCTGCACGTGCTCGTGGTGGAGGACGAGGAGGACACCCGCGAGATGCTCCGCACCCTCCTGACGTCCCGCCGGGCGCGCGTCTCCGTGGCGTCCTCCGTGAAGGAGGGACTGGACATGCTCGTGCGCCTGTCACCGGACCTGTTGGTGTCCGACATCGGGATGCCCGGGGAAGATGGCTACGCGCTCATCCGCGGCGTGCGCGAGCTGCCCGAGCACTCCGGGGGCCGCATCCCCGCCGTGGCCCTCACCGCCTTCGCCCGGGCGGAGGATCGCACGCGCGCGCTCCTGGCGGGCTTCAACAGCCACGTGCCCAAGCCCGTGGAACCGATGGAGCTGTTCGCCGTGCTGGTGTCCCTCGCCGGGACTCACCCGCTCCAGGCCCGGAACAAGTCGTAGCCCGGGGGCGCCGCGTCGGGCCGGGCTCCTTCCGCGCGCAGGCGGGACTCGGTGAGCAGCCGGGCCTCCGGACAGACGTCCGTGCCCAGGAAGTCCCGGCCGAGCCGCGCCGCCGCCACGCCCACCGAGCCCGAGCCCATGAAGGGATCCACCACCGTGCCGCCCGGCGCGCTGCTCTGCCGGATGAGCACCTCGCTCAACTCCACGGGCTTCTGCGTCGGGTAGCCCCGGTGCACGCGCGGTGCGCTCAGCACGTCCGCCACCCCCAGGTCGCTCAGGCGCCGCCGGCCCTTCTCAAAGAAGAGGATGCACTCGTAGCGGGCCCGGTAGTGGTAGCCCATTCCGATGTGCTGCTTGTCCCAGATGAGCGGCTTCCAGAAGCGGAAGCCCACGGCCTCCGCGAGCGGCCGGGCGATGAACATCGTCTCGGCGTCACAGAACAAATAGAAGTGGGAGTCGCGCTTGAGCACCCGCCACAGCGCCTGGAACAGCTCCGGAAAGCGCGCGTTGGGGAAGATGGGGAACCAGGCGTTGCTCGAGCCCTTGCCCCGCTTGAGCCGCGTCGTGGTGCCCACCGCCCGGTGCTTCTCGAGTGACTCGTAGGGGGGATCCGTGATGACGAGATCCGCCGAGCCCTCGGGCAGGGCGCGGAGCCACGCGACGGCATCGTCCTGGGACAGGCGGTAATGGGGCATGGTGGCGCACGAGGCGGAGCCAGCCCGACGGAGCCAGCAGCACCCGGAATGATGACCCCACCCCCTGACACCCCCCTCTGGGGCGAGTGTCCGCTGGCCACCACCGGGGACGTACCGCGGGGCTGGGTAGGGCCCTACCTCCCCCGACTCGCCCTGGAGTGCACCGTCCCGGGGGCGGCGGAGGCTCCCCTGCACACCCCCCCTCGTGGAGGCAAGCCCGGCGGAACGCGGAGAGAAGTGTGGACTCCCTGACATGTGCTTCACCCGGAGAGGACTGTTCGGGTTTGGTGGGACCCCCTGGGTCCGCTCCCACTCGGCCCGGCAATCAGGTGGCCGGGAGCCAGTGTCCGCGAGCGGATGGTTTTTCCCGGACCGTGTCCACCCAGACTCTCTCTTTTCCACTCCGGGTGTGTTTCCCGAGGAGAACGCCTCTCTGGCCTGGGGTCTGCAATGCAAACCGGCACAGTCAGGCAAGGTCTGAATAGTTAGTGAGACTTGTTGAACTAGCTATCATTGAGAAAGAGGGAATTCATGGTGAGCGTGGCCCGCAAGCTCCAGCTCAGTGTTCTCGACTCCAACGCCGGTTTCCCGCTCGAGCAAAGGACGCAGCGCCCGGAGGCCGCGGAGCACGAGTCACTTCGCTGGTCCGAGGCGCTGGGGGCCTGGATCGTCCTGGGCCACGAGGACGTGAAGGGCTGCTTGCGAGACAGCCGCCTGGGGACGTCCCGGGTGGACTTCCACGAGGCGCCGCTCCAGGGCCCCGGCGAGGAGCTGCTCCAGGCCTTCCGCAAGAGTGTGTCCGCGCGGTCGGAGGATGGACGGGAGTTGGTGGCCCTGCGTCGGCAGGCCGCTCCGGGCTTCAGCCCCGAGGCGCTCGACGCCTGGCGTCCGGCCATCATCCGTCTGGCGAGGCAACTGGTGACGCGGGTACGAGGCCAGGGCCGCATGGACGCGGTGCGTGCCCTGACGGGAATCCTGCCCGCGCTCGTCCTCGCCGAGGTGCTGGGCATTCCCGAGCGGGAGCGCGAGGGCTTCCTCGCCTGGGCGCGCGCCATCGCGGATGTCCAGGCACCCGCCGCGGATCTGGACGGGGGCACGCTGGCCCGCCGCGCCCTGCTGGCCACGCGCGAGTTCCTCGACTCCCTCGGGCCGCTCCTCGCCGAGCGCCGCCGGACTCCCGGGGAGGATCTGCTCAGCCGCATGCTCCAGGTCCAGCCGCCGGGGCCGGTGAGCCCCGAGCAGCGGGTGTCCCACATCGCCCTGCTCCTGCTCTCGGGCCTGTCGTCCTTCGGGGATCAGCTCGGCAATGGGCTGTATGAATTGTGGGTCCACCCCGCCCGGATCCAGCGACTCCGGGCGGACCCCTCGCGGGTGCGTGGGGCGGTGGAGGAGGTGCTGCGCCTGAGCCCCGCGGTGCCCGTCCTGCAGCGCACCGCCCTGGAGACCTTCTCGCTGCGCGGACAGACCCTGCGCAAGGGCGAGCCCGTGCTCCTCTGCCTCTCCGCCGCCAACCGCGACGCCGCGGTGTTCTCCGAGCCAGAGTGCTTCGACCTCGACCGGGACAGCGCCCGGCAGAAGCACCTGAGCCTGGGCTTCGGGTTGCACTACCGGTTGGACGCCGGCCTGGTGAAGCATACGTTGAAGGCGCTGATCGAGGTCGTGCTGGAGGAACTGCCCGGCTCGCGGCTGGACGAGGAGCGGGCCTCGCGGCTCAAGAGCCAGGGGCTGCACGCACGGGGCTTCGAGTCGCTGCCCGTGCGGTGGTGAATTCCCGGACGCTCGGGACTGCGCGGCCCGGCCACTTCCGCTATCAAGAGCCGCATGACCTTCCGGCTCCTGCAGAATGGACGTCTCTTCCCCGCCCTGGAGTCCGCGCTGGCGGAGAAGTTCGACACCCATCCGCTGTGGCGGGAGGAGGACCCCTCCGCCTTTCTCGCGCGGCATGGGAGCGAGTTCTCCGGCCTGGTCACCTCGGCGCGCGTGGGCGCGAACGCGGCGTTGATCGACGCGCTGCCCGAGCTCAAGGTCATCGCGAACTTCGGCATCGGCCATGACGCCATCGACTTGGAGGCGGCCCGGCGGCGCGGCATCGTTGTCAGCAACACGCCCGGTGTCCTGACGGATTGCGTGGCGGACCTGGCCTTTGGCGCCCTGCTCGACGTCGCGCGCGGACTGTCCGCCGCGGATCGCTTCGTGCGCCGGGGAGATTGGACGCGGGGGCCCTTTCCCCTCACCACGCGCGTGAGTGGCAGGAAGCTCGGCATCCTGGGGCTGGGGCGCATCGGTGGGGCCATCGCCCGGCGGGCCTCGGGCTTCGACATGGAGGTGCGCTACTCCAACCGCCGGCTCTCGGACATGGCTCCCTACCGGTACGAGCCTTCCCTGAGCGCCCTGGCGCGCTGGGCCGACTTCCTGGTGGTGTCCTGCTCCGGTGGCGCGGAGACCCGGCACATGGTGGACGCCGGAGTCCTCGCCGAGCTCGGTCCCCGGGGCTTCCTCGTCAATGTGTCCCGGGGCTCGGTGGTGGAGGAAGCCGCGTTGGTGGATGCGCTCGTCCACCAGCGCATCGCGGGTGCCGCGCTGGACGTGTTCGAGCACGAACCCCACGTTCCCTCCGCCCTGCTGTCCCTGGACACCGTCGTGCTGCTGCCGCACGTGGCCAGCGGCACCCACGAGACCCGTCAGGCGATGGCCGACCTGGTGCTCGCCAACCTCGAGCGCTTCACCACCACCGGCACGTTGCTCACGCCCGTGTTGGGGTGAGGGGCGGCAACGGGAATCGGGATGCGATTCCTGGCGCCGAGTCAAGCCCGCCTGGAGGGCGGGTGAGGGTTCGAAGGATTGGACTCCAACGCCCCCTGACATGTGTCGTGCGTGTCCGGTAGCATACCGTCCAGGTCTGTCCCGCGATCCCCCCGGATTGTGGGTTTGTCCGGCCCTCCTGTTAGTCTTTCCTTCGACGTCGCCGATTCACCGTGGGGGAGTGCGTGTCCTTCGTTCGATTGCCCGAGAGCCCCATCACCTGCCGCAACCTCGTGGGAGGCGAGTGGGTTCTTCCTCGGGATGTGCCGCAGCTCGATGTGCGCAGTCCCTATACCGGAGAGGTCATCGGCCGGGTGCCCATGACGTCCGAGGCGGGTGTGGCCCAGGCGGTGGAGGCCGCGCGGGCGGCGTCGGTGGGTTGGCGTGCCCTGCCCCTGCGCGAGCGCACCACGCACATGGCCCGCTTCCGCGCGCTGCTGGAGTCCAACCTGGAGCGTCTGTCGCATCTGGCCGCGAGCGAGGCCGGCAAGACGGTGGCGGAGGCGCGCGCGGGGCTGCTCAAGGGCCTGGAGGTGTGTGACTTCGCCCTGTCCCTGCAGAACCTGGACACGGGAGGCGCGCTGGAGGTGAGCCGGGGCGTGAGCTGCGAGTTCCGCCGCGAGCCGCTGGGCGTGGTGGCGGGCATCACCCCGTTCAACTTCCCCGCCATGGTGCCCCTGTGGATGATTCCCACCGCGCTCACGGTGGGCAACGCCTTCATCCTCAAGCCCTCGGAGAAGGTACCGCTGACGGCGTGCGCCCTGGGCGAGCTGCTGGTGGAGGCGGGCTTTCCTCCCGGCGTCTTCTCCGTGGTGCACGGCGGGCGCGAGGCGGTGGAGGCGCTCGTGGCGCATCCGGACGTGCGCGCGGTGGGCTTCGTGGGCTCGTCCGCGGTGGCGCGGCGCGTGTACGCGGAGGGCAGCGCGCGGGGCAAGCGCGTGCTGGCGCTCGGCGGGGCGAAGAACCACCTCATCGTCGTGCCCGACGCGGACGTGGGCCTCACCACCCAGGCCGTGGTGGACTCCTTCACCGGGTGCGCGGGCCAGCGGTGCATGGCCGCCAGCGTGATGCTCGCGGTGGGAGACGTGCGGCACATCGTCGAGCAGGTGCTCGAGCGGGCCTCGCGGCTGGAGTGCGGCGCGGGCATGGGCGCGCTCATCGACAAGGCGAGCCTCTCGCGGCTGGAGACGGCCATTGGCGCGGCGGAGCGGGCGGGCGCGCGGGTGGCGCTGGATGGACGGGGCAAGAAGCCCGCGGGCGAGCGCTGGGCGAATGGCCACTGGCTCGGCCCCACGGTGCTCGACGAGGTGCGTCCGGACATGGAGGCGGCGCAGCACGAGCTGTTCGGCCCGGTGCTGTCCATCGTCCACGTGCCCACGCTGTCGGCCGCGCTGGAGGTGGAGAACGCCTCGCCCTATGGCAACGCGGCCTCCATCTTCACCACCAACGGCGCGGTGGCGCAGGCGGTGGTCGAGGGCGCCCGCGTGGGCATGGTGGGCGTCAACGTGGGCGTGCCCGTGCCGCGCGAGCCCTTCTCCTTCGGGGGAACGGGCGAGTCCAAGTTCGGCCATGGCGACATCACCGGGGTCGCGAGCCTCGGGTTCTGGACGGACCTCAAGAAGGTCACTCGCAAGTGGAGCAGCAGGACCGACGGCAGCTGGATGAGCTGACGCCTTTCGAGATTCCAAGGAGGGCGTCATGCCCGACAAGAAGAGCACCAATCACATCCGCCTCACCTCTCACCCGGACAGCGATGCCCAGGTGCTCCCCATCCGTTGGGGAGAGTCCGACCCCATGCGCCGTGGCCCCGTCATCGCCACGCTGACGGAGCCCGGCAACCGCAACGTCGTCGGCACGCACTCGGGCTCGTACGCCATCTATCGCGCCATCGCCGTGGCCGCAGGCCAGCTCACGCAGGATCACCGGGCGGACCTCACCAACACGGCGCCCGCCGTCCTCATCGGTCCCCACAAGGCCTGGGGAGATCCGGATCGCATCGTGTCCCTGGACCCCTGGGGGGCAGTGGCACCGCAGGCCTTCTCCTCCTATGTGCAGCAGGGCATGGACATCCGGCCGACCATCGCCATCACCCGGGCGCACATCAACATGCCCGAGCTGCGTGATGCCATCACCGCGGGCCGCCTCAAGCCGGACGGCAAGATTCTCTGCGCCAATGGCGACGTGTCCGTGGTGAAGGCCGCGCTGGAGCCGGTGTGGTACCTGCCCGGCATCGCCAAGCGCTTCGGTCTGACGGAGGCGGCGCTGCGCCGGGGCCTCTTCGAGCAGACGGGTGGCATGTTCCCCGAGCTCATCACCCGCTCGGATCTGGACGTCTTCCTGCCGCCCATCGGCGGTCAGACGCTCTACTTCTTCGGGGAGATGGACACCATTCCCAACCCCGACATCCCGCTCGCGGTGCGCGTGCACGACGAGTGCAACGGCTCGGACGTGTTCGGCAGCGACATCTGCACCTGCCGGCCCTACCTCACGCACGGCATCGAGGTCTGCATCCAGACGGCGCAGGAGGGCGGCGCGGGCGTCATCGCCTACTCGCGCAAGGAAGGCCGGGCGCTCGGCGAGGTGACGAAGTTCCTCGTGTACAACGCGCGCAAGCGTCAGGAGGGCGGGGACTCGGCGGCCACCTACTTCCACCGCACCGAGTGCGTGGCGGGCGTGCAGGACATGCGCTTCCAGGAGCTGATGCCGGACGCCCTGCACTGGCTGGGCATCACCCGCATCCACCGCTTCGTGTCCATGAGCGACATGAAGCACGACGCCATCGTGCAGTCGGGCATTGAAATCCTCGAGCGCGTGCCGATCCCCGAGGGGCTCATCCCCGCCGACGCCAAGGTGGAGATGGAGGCGAAGAAGGCCGCCGGCTACTTCACCACGGGCAAGGTGGCGTCCCAGACGGAGTTGCAGGAGGTGAAGGGCAGGGCACTCGATGCCTGAGACGGCCACACCCTCGGTCGCGGTCGCGTTCCTGCGCAGCCCTCGTGCCATCCGCGAGCGCTGCCGGGCGCTGTTGGAGCTGGGGCTCTCCGACCGGCTCGCGCACTTCCAGGTGGACATGGCCCGGCTGCCCGGCCTGGCGGACTACGTGCTGGACGTCACGCGCGAGTCCTATCCCTCGCTGGACATTCCGGTGCACAGCCGCTGGGGCCACTTCGACGTGGGGGGCGTGCGGCGCAACGCCCAACTGGAGGCCCGGCTCTCCGCGCTGCCGCACGCCGAGCGCGCCCGGGCGAAGTTGGATCTGGTCATCACCAGCGTGCTCCTGGACGCGGGCAGCGGTCCGTCCTGGAAGTACGTGGAGCCCGGGGGCGGCACCTACGCCCGCTCCGAGGGCCTGGCCGTGGCCAGCTTCCACATGTTCCTGTCCGGGGCGTTCTCCTCGGACCCGATGCAGCCGCTCCAGGCGGATGCCGAGGGCCTGCGGCGCTTGAGCCTCGAGTCGCTGGCCCGGGGCTTCCAGGTCACGGCGGACAATCCGCTCGCGGGCCTGGAGGGCCGGCTCGCGCTGTTGCAGGGCCTGGGACGGGTGCTGCCGAGGCCGGGCGTGTTGTATGACCTGCTCGCGCAGCGGGGCGCGCGGGTGACGGCGACGGACGTGCTGACCCAGGTGCTGGAGTCCCTGGGCCCCATCTGGCCGGGACGCATCACCCTGGACGGGGTGAACCTGGGCGATGTATGGCCGCACTCGGCGCTGGGGGCTTCGGACCACCCGGACTCGCTGGTGCCCTTCCACAAGTTGTCGCAGTGGCTGACGTACTCGCTGTTGGAACCGTTGGAGGAAGGCGGCCTCCGGGTGACGGACCTGGACGCGCTCACCGGGCTGCCCGAGTACCGCAACGGCGGTCTGTTCGTGGACGCGGGCGTGCTGGTGCCTCGCGAGGCGCGGCTGCTCCGGGATACGTTCGCTCCGGGAGAGGAGCCCATCGTCGAGTGGCGGGCGCTGACGGTGGCGCTCCTGGACGAGGTGGGCAAGCGCGTGCGAGAGCGGCTGGGCATGACGGCCGAGCAGTTGCCCCTGGCCAAGGTGCTGCAGGGAGGCACCTGGAGCGCGGGGCGGAAGATCGCCGCGGAGAAGCGTCCGGGGGGTCCGCCGCCCATCCGGATCGAGAGCGACGGAACGGTGTTCTGAGTTTCAACCGAGACACGATGGGGAGGGAGTCATGAAGTACTCGGACAATTGCACCGTGGTGGACCACCCACTGGTGAAGCACAAGCTGACGCAGATGCGGCGCAAGGACACGAGCACGGCCGAGTTCCGCGCGCTGCTGCAGGAGATTTCCCTGCTGCTCGGCTATGAGGCGACGCGGGACCTGAAGCTGACGGACGAGCCCATCGAGACGCCGCTGGCGCGGATGGACGCGCCGGTGCTCGAGGGCAAGAAGCTGGTGCTGGTGGCCATCCTTCGCGCGGGTCAGGGAATTCTCGACGGCATGCTCCAACTGGTGCCGAGCGCGCGCGTGGGACACATCGGCCTGTACCGCGATCCCAAGACGCTCATGGCGGTGGAGTACTACTACAAGGTGCCCAACCAGCTCGCGGACCGGGACGTCATCGTGTGTGACCCCATGCTCGCGACGGGCAACTCTGCGGTGGCGGCGCTCAACCGCATCAAGCGCAGCAAGCCGGGGAGTCTGCGCTTCGTGTGTCTGCTGGCGTGTCCCGAGGGTCTGGCGAACCTGCGCGAGCAGCACCCGGACGTGCACGTCATCACCGCCGCGGTGGACGAGAAGCTCGACGAGCACGGCTACATCCTGCCGGGCCTGGGCGACGCGGGCGACCGGCTCTTCGGCACGCGGTAGCGCGTCCGGCGCGCGTTTCACGCGGAGGCGTGCAGGGGCAGTTCCACCGTGAGGGTCGCGCCCCCGCCGGGCGTGTCCGTCACGGTGATGCTTCCCCCGTGCGCCTCCACCACCTGCCGGGATACCCACAGGCCCAGGCCCAGGCCTCCGTAGTGGCGCACGGACACCGCGCGCTCGAAGCGGTTGAAGATGCGCGCGCGGTCCTCGGGCTTCACGCCCATCCCGTGGTCCACCACCTCCAGCCGCGCCCGCCCATCCCGCCGGAGCAGCCGCACCTCCACCGGTTTGCCGGGGCCGTAGCGGAGCGCGTTCGACAACAGGTTCTGCACCAGTTGTCCCATGCGCAGCGCGTCCAGGTGGCCGGGCAGGCTCGCCTCGGACTTGAACGACAAGGCGCAGCCGTTGCGGGCCATCTCCTCGCGCACCTGCGCCACGCCGTCCGCCACGAGCACCGCCAGGTCCACGGGCTGGGGCTTCATCCGCAGCTTGCCCGCGGCCACCAGGGACACGTCCAGCATCGTCTCGATGAGGCTCGCCAGCCGCTGCGTCTGCCGGCGCACCGAGAAGAACCGCGCGGCCGTGCTCGCGCGCACCGTGGAGGGCAACATGCGCTCGAGCGCCTCGAGTTGCAGCCGCAGGGCCGCCAGGGGCGTCTTGAGCTCGTGGCTCGCCACCGACAGGAAGTCGTCCCGGGCGTGCACGGCCTCGCGCAGGTTCGACTCGCGGGCCTCGGCCAGGGTGGCCTCGTGCCGCAGGTGGGCCAGGTCCAGGTGGGCGCGCACCCGCGCCAGCAATTCCCGCGCGCTGAAGGGTTTGATCAGGTAGTCGTCCGCTCCAGCTTCCAGTCCCTCCACGGCGGCCTCCTCGCCCGCGCGCGCGGACACCAGGAGGAAGGGCACGGCCTGGAGGGCGGGGGTCGCTCTCACCTCGCGCAGGAGGCCGAAGCCCCCCAACCGCGGCATCATCACGTCCGAGAGGATGAGGTCCGGCGGACGCGTCCGGATCGCCTCCAGCGCCAGGACACCGTTCCCCACGGCGAGCACCTCGAAGGACGGTGTCAGGATTCCCGTGAGGTAGGCGCGCATGTCCGCGTTGTCGTCCACCACCAGCACGTGGGGCCGGTGGGTGGCCGTGGAGGCTTCTCCCTGGACGGCGCCCTGCGTCTGCTCCCCGAGCCAGCCGTTCGCCTCGTCCAGGTAGGGCGCGGCGCGCGAGGCCGTCTCTCCGGACGCCGCCGCTTCGGACACCTGCTCCCGGGGCAGGTGGGCCGAACCGAAGGGCAGGCGCACGGTGAAGGTGCTGCCCTCGCCCAGCTCGCTCTGGGCGGAGACGCTTCCGCCGTGCAGCCGGGTCAGCTCCCGCACCAGGAACAAACCGATGCCGCTGCCCTCGTGGCTGCGCGCGCGCGTGCCCTCCACCCGGTGGAAGCGCTCGAAGACGTGGGGCAGGGCTTCCGCGGCGATGCCCGTGCCGGTGTCTCGCACGCTCAGGACGGCCTCGGTGCCCTCCTGGCGCAAGGCCACCGAGATGCTCCCCTCGAAGGTGTACTTGAGCGCGTTGGACAGCAGGTTGAAGACGACCTTCTCCCAGGCCTCCCGGTCCACCCAGACCGGCTCGGAAAGCGCGGGCAGCTCCACGCTCAACCGGAGCCCCGCGCGCTGGATGGCCGACTCGAAGTGGCTCACCAGCTCCGCGGTGAAGGCCGTGAGGTCCGTGGCCCGATAGGTCAGCGTCGCCCGGCCCGCCTCCATCCGGGCGAAGCCGAGCAGGCTGTTGACGAGCTTGAAGAGGCGCAGGCCATTGCGGTGCACGAGGGCCAGGCGCTCGCGCTGGGAGGCCGACAGCGGCTCGCCCTGGTTCGAGAGCATGTCCCCCAGCGGGCCCAGCATCAGGGTGAGGGGCGTGCGGAATTCATGGCTGATGTTGCTGAAGAAGGCCGTCTTGGTCCGGTCCAGCTCCACGAGCCGTTCGACTCGCCGCCGCTCCTCCTCGAAGGCGTGGGCCCGAGCCGCGTCCGCCGCCACCTGGCGGGAGAGCAGCCGCAGGAAGTCCTGGTGGTTCTCGTCCAGGGGGAGCCGGGCGCTCAGTCCCACCACGAGCACGGCGTTGAGGTTGCCATCCGTGTCCAATGTCATGGGCATCAGCAGCGCGCGGGTCGGCCCGAGGCGTGAATCCCAGGGCTCGATGAACCGCTCCCGGCCCGAGCTCACCACCTCGCGCAGGGGCCAGTGCGTGCCGTCTTCCAGCCTCGGCTCCACCGAGCCCGGCGCGTCCTCCAGTCCCGTCCGGAGGACGCGCTGGGCCCGCTCCCCCTCCACCCGGTAGAGCAGCGCGAAGGGCACATCGGCACGGTTCTCGGCGAGCACCTGCTCCATCGAGCGGAAGACGCCTTCCTGGGTGCGCTCGTGCGCGGTGCGGATGGACAGCTCGCGGATGACCTTGAGGCGCCGGGTGTTGAGGACTCGGTGCGTCGTCTCGGTCCCCATGGTGACGATGCCCGCGTACTGGCCGTGCTCATCGCGCGTGGGAATGAAGGACCAGGTGAAGAAGCACTCCTCCATGAAACCCCGACGCTCCAGGAGAAGGGGCAGATCCTCGACGGAGTACGGGCGCATCGAGTGGTGGACGCTCTCGAGCATGGGCTCGACCACGTCCCGTATTTCCTGGAGCATGTCGTGCACGACCTTCCCCATGGCCGCGGGGTGTTTGGTGCCAAGGAGAGGACGATAGGCGTCGTTGTAGAGGTGGACGTATTCGGGTCCCCAGTACAAGGCCATGGGGAAGGGGGAGGCGAGCACCGTGCTCAAGGACGTGCGCAAGGCGGCGGACCAGCCCTCGATGGGACCCAGGGTCGTCTGACTCCAGTCCATGGAGCGTATGAGCGCGCCCATCTCGCCGCCGCCGACGGGCATCTTTTCCTGCTCACTCACGACCCTCTCCCAGGGTGATGCCCGTTCAGCCGGCGCGATATTCCAGGCGCGAGCGAGCTCTCGGGTTCAACCCGTGTGTCCGTACCGGAATCGTGAAATTGGGAGTGGGGACCGGGTTTCGCAAGCGACGGCTCACGTGCCCGGGCGGGTGATCCAGAGCCGGGCGAGGGGGCCCAGGGGACGGTGTCCACGCCGAGCTCCACGGACCTCGGGCTCCGCTCGCGCGGGACCCGGGACTCAAGCGCCTGCTCCCGGCCGCTGGAGTGGTGTCGAGCTACCGGACCGCGTGTATCTCCCGCTCCCCGGCGAGACACGGCGTCCTCCGGAGCCATGGCCAGGGCGCTGCTCATCGTGGACCTCGAGGGGGTGTGCGCGGACTCGCGGCTCGCCGCCATGCATCCGGCCCGGCCGCTGGAGCCCATCCCGGAGGCGCCGCTCGTCCTCACCTTCAAGAGCCAGCACCAGGCCGGACTGGTCACGCGCCCCGGACCTTCTCTCGCTGGGGGCTGGACCCCGTATTGAAAACAGCGGTGGACGCACTCTCGGAGATATCCCTCTCACTACCAGTGGGATTGGCGCCGGAAGGGGTTTTTCCACCGCGCCCCTGGCGCCCTCGTCCCTGCGTGCCTACCTGGAGCGTGCGGGGGGCGAGGGGCGTGGGTTATATGCGTGGCTACTGGGCGAGATGGTCGCGGTGTGTGGCATCGACGTGCGTCTCTCCATTCCGGAGCGCGCATACCGAGACGTGTCCCGCGTCTCGGATTTCTATTGGCTCACTCACCTCTACCTGCTCGACAGCCGTTACCTGCGAGTCCCCGTGCGCTCACCCGGCGCGGTGGCCTGGACGGAAGAATTGCTCGCGGCCGCACCCTGGGTACGGGAGCACGGACTCGTGGACCTGGCGGCGGAGGTGGTCTTCTGCCTGCAATGTGTGGAGGAGTCTGGCGGAGGCGCGCATGCGTCGCTTCTGTCATTGCTCATCGAGCGGCAGGCGCCTCGCGGCGGGCTCGGAGACGCACACGCCACCGCGGCTGCGTTGCTCGCGTTCGCGGGCACTTGCGAACGCGCGCCCCGCTCCTACTGACACGCCCAAGGTAGGCCTTCTCCTCGGAGAAGGAGCCCTCGCTTTTCCCAGACAAGACCTGTCGGGAGACGTGTGGCGATGTGACCAGCCAGTTCAACACTCAACGGGCCGGGGCGGGAACGTCCAACGCCTCACGTGTCGGGTGTCTGGCCTCACACCGCCACGGCTTTTCTGGAGTTCCCGTAGATGCAGGGAAGGCGGTTCATCCGCATTCTGCATTCACGGCCCTGGTGAGACCCAGGTGGCCGAGAGCCGGAGGTAGCGCCATGGGTTTCACGTCTTTCAAGAGTCTGTGGAGCGAGATGTCCGGGCGTGGGGCGGGGTCGAACATGGTGGTGTGGGGTGTGGTGTCGGTGCTGTCTTTAGGAGGTACCGTTGGGTGCGGGGTCGAGTCGTCTCCTCAAGAGACGTGGAGTCTGGAAACGCAGTCGCGAGCACAGCAGGGGGACAATGGTCTGTCGCTGAATGGTCTGTCGCTGAATGGTCTGTCGCTGAATGGTCTGTCGCTGAATGGTTTGTCGCTCAATGGCCTGGGGACCGAGGACTTCGCCACGTGGTTCAATCTCAATGTCGAGGGCCATGAAGGGCTGATGAGTTACATGGTGCTCTGCGCGGTGCCGCCGGGCGAGCTGCGACAATTCAAGAATCCGCGCACGGGCGTGGAGTACACGTGGATGGGGAGCCTGGGCCTGGCGCCGGACTGGGCGGGCGGAAAGCCGTCCACCGAGCAGGAGCAGCAGCTCGTCTCCGCGTGCCTGGCGGCCCACGTCAACAACTACGAGCTGCACGTGCCCATCTCCGTGCTGGGGCACGGCGTGACGGGCAACCCCATCCCCTACACCGAGGAGGAGCTGACGACCTTCGCCCAGAACGAGGCGTGCTTCTTCGGCAACGTCTTCGCGCCCAACCCGAGGCTCTTCGCGGGCAATGATCGGGGCTCCCTGGACCCGGTCCAGAGCACGCCGCGGCCGTGCGGGCTGATTGGTCATGGCGAGCAGAGCCACCCGGCCTGCACGCAGATCCAGCGCATCGGGCAGTGCGGTGACCACTGCGTGCTGGCGCCCGGGGACAAGTACTACGCCGAGTGCACGTACGAGTCGAAGACGTACAAGATGCCCATCACCACCCGCATCCGCACCGAGGACGTGTACTTCTGCGGCGACGGCGTGTGCCAGGTGGGCGAGAGCAAGGGCTCGGGCTACACGGCCAATAGCTGCAGCCTCGACTGCGGCACCTGAGCCCGGGGCCCGGGGAAGCGCGCGTCCCCGGGCCTCGTCTCCAGCGGCTAGGCGGAGGAGGCGAGCTGGGCCCGGGGCGCCCCCTGGCGGCGGTGCACGTGCATGGGCAGGGGCCCCTTCGGACGCAGGGTGACGAGGGGCTCGGGCACCACGGGGACTCCGGGCACGCCGCGCAGGCGGAAGCGCTGGGCCACCATGGCGAGGATGAACTGCGCCTCCATCATCGCGAAGTTGTTGCCGATGCACTGGCGCTGGCCTCCGCCAAAGGGCAGGTAGGCCCAGCGCGGCCGCTGCTGGCTCGCCTCCGGCAGGAAGCGCGTGGGATCGAAGCGCTCGGGATCCGGCCAGAACTCCGGGTGGCGGTGGGTGACGTAGGGCACGAGCAGGACGATGTCCCCCTTGGGGATGCGGAAGCCCCCCACCTCGTCGTCCTCGTGGGGCGTGCGCGGCAGGGCCCAGATGGGCGGATAGAGCCGCATGGCCTCCTCGAAGATACAGCCCGTGTAGCGCAGCTTGGGCAGGTCCTCGAGCGTGGGGGTCCGCCCGCCGAGCACCTGGTCCACCTCCTCGTGCATCAGCGCCTCCTGCTCGGGGTTCTGCTCGAGCAGGTGGAAGGTCCACGCGAGCGAGGTGGCCGTCGTCTCGTGGCCCGCGAGCAGCAGCGTCATCACCTCGTCGCGCAGCTGCAGGTCGTCGAAGGCATCGCCCGTGTCCGCGTCGCACGCCGTCATGAGCATGCCGAGCAGATCCTCGCCCGGCCGCGCCTCGGCGCTCTGGGCCTGGGCCCGGCGCTGGGAGATGAGTCCCTCGACGGTGCCGTGGAGCGTGTCCATGGCCCGCTGGAAGACGCGGTTGTCCTGCGTGGGCAGCCGGTAGAACCACGGCATGAAGGGCAGGGGCGAGATGATGCGCCGGTTGGTCACCTCGAGCGCCTGGGTGAAGGCATCTCCGATGAGCTGGGTCTGTCCGGCCACGTCCACGCCGAAGAGACAGCGCACCACCACGGTGAGCGTCAGCCGCATCATCTCGGTGAACACCGGCACGGGCGTGCCCGCCTCCACCGGGGCCTCCCAGTGCCCGATCGCCTCGGCGGCGGCCTGGGTGATGGCGCTCGCGAGCGCGGCCAGTCGCTCCTTGTGGAAGGCGGGTTGGGACAGCCGGCGCTGGCGCTTCCAGAAGTCGCCCTCGGCCGTGAGCAGGCCATTGCCCACCAGCGGGCGCGTCTTGGCGAAGATGCTGCCCTTGGTGTAGCGGGTGCTCGCGTCGGCGAGCACGTGCTTGACGTGATCCGGGTGCGCGAGCTGCTCCACGTACTGCGGGCCCATGCGGAAGCGCACCACGTCGCCCAGTTGTTCGCGGCCGCGCAGGAAGAGGCCGAGGGGATCCGTCTCGCGCTCGCGCAGGTGGCCCAGGAGCCAGTGTCCCGGGGGCATGGGCGCCAGGGGAAGGGTCGAGGTCTTCATGCGCCACCTCCGGTGGAGGGCGACAGGGTGTTGGGCGTGGACGTCGGGACGGCGGGGCGCTCGCGGATGCCCACGCCGACGAGGACAGCGGCCACCACCAGCGCGCCGAGCATCACCTGGAAGCCCGCGGCGGCGTCATTGTCGTTCCACTTGATGACGTAGCCGATGAGGATGTTGGTGAGAAAGCCGCCAATCTGCCCGCCCGTGTTGATGAAGCCCGCGCCCGAGCCCATGAGCCGCGTGGGCAGGAGGATCATCGGCAGGGCCCAGATGGCGCCCGCCGCCATGAAGAGCAGGAAGCCCGCGAGGCACTGGGCCACCATGTACTGCACCGGGTCCTCGATGCGGGTGAAGAGGTAGAGGCACACGCCGCCCACCGCCTGGCAGCCCAGGACGAGCCACTTGCGCCGGCCGCGGAACCACCGGTCCGACACGTACCCCGCCAGCATGCACCCCACGCCTCCGAGGATGAAGGGCAGCGAGCCCAGCAGGCCCGTCTTGCCCAGGCTCAACCCCTTCACCTCCATCAGGTACTTGGGCAGCCAGTTGAGCCAGCCGTACATCGTCAGGTTGTAGACGAGCGCCACGAAGAAGAGCACCCAGATGGCGGGCGAGCGCAACAGGTCCCCGAAGCTGCCGCGATCGAGCGTCTGCTCGGAGTTGGCGGCCTCGGAGCGGGTGTCGCGCTCGAACTGCTCCAGCTCCTCGCGGGCCATGCGCGGATGGGTTTCCGGCGAGTCGGAGATCTGCCACCAGGCGGCGAGCACGCACAGCACGCCAGCGCCGCCCAGCAGGTAGAAGCTCGCGCGCCAGCCGAACACGGGCAGCATCTGCGAGAGCAGCAAGAGGGAGATGGCCGGGCCCAGCGCCACCGAGGAGAGCACGAGCGCGTTGGCGGTGCCGCGGTCCTTCTTGGAGAAGAACTGGCCAATGACCTTCCACACCGCCGCGGGGAAGACGCCCTCGCCCAGGCCGAAGAGGAAGCGCACCGCGAGCAGGCTCGCGAGGCCGCCCACCACGCCCGTGGCCGCGGTGAAGAGCGACCACCACACCAGCGCCACCAGGATGACGCGCCGCGGGCCCACCCGGTCCGCCATCATTCCGCCGGGCACCTGTGACATCGAGTAGCCCAGGAAGAAGGCGCTGAGGACCCACCCGAGCTTCTCCGGCCCCAGCCCGAACTCCTGGGCCATGAACGGCAGGGTCATGTTGATGGCCATGCGATCCAGCCAGGCCACGAGGTAGCAGAACAGCAGGGTGAGCCCGACTGTGTGACGCGTCTTCAGGAACATGGGGCGGCACTATATCCCACCCCGGTGGGGCGCCACTTCGGGGGTCCTTGGCCCGAGGGGTGGCGGCCGGGCGTGAAGAAGCCCACGGCGCCGAGGGGGCAAGAGCCCGGCGCCGTGGGCCATGGTGCTGCGACTACCGCGAGACCGGAACGAGCCGATCCACCTCGGCGCTGCCCGTATAGTCGGTTGGCGCATCGAGGAAACCCCTCAAAACGCCTGTGTGGTCCTGGAGAACGAAAAAAACCCGCGGCGAGCGGCCGCGGGTTTTTTCCATGAATCGAGAGATGTTGTCGCGAGCGGGCCGGAGTGGCGCCGGCTCGTGGCGGCGCCCGTGCGATCAGTCACCCTGGGGCTGCAGGTACTTCGACACGATGGGGACGTTGTTGAGGTTGAAGGTGAGGCTCATGTCGGGCGTGGTCACCGGGATGGCGGGGATGGTGCCGCTTTGCTCGGGGATGATGATCTGCTTGCCCTTGAAGGTGAGCAGCTTGCCCGGCACGGTGAACTCGTGGCCCGTCAGGTTGAAGTAGAGGTCGCCCACGTCCACGAAGCCGCCGGGCACCGTGAAGGCCGAGCCGGGGATGTAGTAGGGGATGGCCGGGACCGTCACGCCCGACACATCCACGCAGCGGTAGCGGGTCAGGTTGAGCAGCGGGATGTTGAGGCTGAAGCTGGGGATGGTCTCGTTGATCTCCGGGATGGAGAAGAGCGGCGAGCCCTCGGTGATCAGGTCCACACCCGGCAGGTTCAGCGAGTAGCCGAGGATGTTCTGCGCCGTCTCATCCAGGTGCACCTTCACCGGCTGCGTCAGGGCCAGGCTTCCCGGGATGTGGATGGGGAAGGCCGGCGTGGTGACCGTCTGACCACCGACCTGGCCAATCACATACACGCAGGTCGTACCCGCCAGGGCCATTCCGGGGACGGTCGAGGCAACGAGCGCGGCGCCAACGAGGAAACGCTTGAGGGAACGGGGGGTCATGGTCTTCTCCGGGTATGAAGCGCCGCGGGGCTGCCGGAGGGGGTTCCGGTCCACCATCGCGCCTTCATGGGTTATTGGCGGGAAAACCGGGGATTGGATCAAACCCGATTAAAAAAGTTTTTCCGGATATTCCGGCTCAGTGGACCTTGAGGGTCAGCGACAGGCTCCGGGTGCCGAACACCGTCCCCAGCCACTCCGTGATGCAGACGGTGAACTGGAAGCTGCCCGCCTGGGTGGGCGCGCCGGACAGGACGCCCTCCGGGGAGAGTTGGAGGCCCGGAGGCAGCGGCCCCTTCTCCAGCTTCCAGGAGGGAGCGAGCGTGTTGGTGTTGGCCTGGAGCGCATAGCTGTAGGCCTCTCCCTGGCGTGCGTCGGGGAGGGAGCGGGTGCGGATGCACAGGGTGGCCGGCACGCAGGTGCTGGGGGTGATTTGCAGGTTCCGGGTGGCGCTTCGCGGAGGCCGCGCGGAGTCCGTCACCCGGACCTCGAAGGAGGACGCGGCTCCCGACGCGTTCGACGTGCCCCGGACCGAGCCGTCCTCGTACAGGGCGAGGCCCGTGGGGAGGGCGTTGCCCGCCGAGAGCTCGAAGGTGTAGGGCGGCCTGCCCCCGAGGGCGGGAATCCGCTCCGTGTAGGCCCGGCCGCTCGGGACGTCCGCGAGGATGAGCGGCCCGGCCACTCGCAGCACCGGGTGGATGCGCACGGAAATGGCCTGGCTCACGCGCCGCGGCTCCGGGGTGCCCTCATCCCTCACCTCGAGGATGAAGGAGACGTCGCCGTCGCCCGAGGGCGTGCCGGAGAGGATGCCCCTCGCGCCGTCGAGGGTGAGGCCCGCGGGCAGCGCGTCGGCGGTGGTGAAGTGGTAGGGCGGCGCGCCCCCCTGGACCTGGAAGGTGAAGGAGAAGCCCTCCTCCGTCACTCCGTCCGGAGGCTGCTCGGCTCCGAGCACGAGCGGAGGAATCTCCTCGCCGGCGCCAGCGTCCGTTCCGGCATCGGAGCCGGCGTCGGCCCCGGGCTGGCCACTGTCCGGCGCCGGGGGCTCCTCGAGGGGACAGGGCCCGAGCGCGCCACAGTCCGGCAGGCAGAGCCCTTCCGGCGCGAGGCAGGTGAAGCCCGAGGGGCACCCGCCCTGGTCATCACAGGCGGGGTAGCGCGAGAAGTCCGGCGCGAAGACACACGCGCCCACGGCCAGCAGCAGCGCTCCTCCCAGAAGCCAGCGGCTCATGGTGTCTCCCAGACGAAGAGCAGGGTGCCTCCCACGCCCAGCAGCGCGCCCGCGCCCCACAGCGCATTGGCCGCGCGCGCGCGCGTGCGTCCCTGCTGGAGTTGACGGGCGAAGCAGTCGCGGAAGGCGGGGCCCTCACCCGTGCAGCCCGCGCTCCCGGTGGACAGCACCGACTGGGTGTGCCGCGCCGCCAGCCCGAAGCCCACGCCCGCCGCGAGCGCCACGCCCCCCGCGGCCCAGAGGACCTTGGGCCAGGGGCCTCGTGCCACCCGCGGGGGCGCGCTCTTGCGTCCCCACGAGCCTTGGAGCGCCTCGCGCAGCCGCGCCTCGTCCTCCTTCGGGGCCTCCGGGGAGGAGAGCTCGAGCGTGGCATGCGATTCCAGGCCCTCGCGATCCACCACGGTGAGCGCCACGCCGCGCGCGCCGCCCACCCCGAGCGCCGTCCCGCGCACCAGCCGGTCCGCCCCGAACGCCAACACCTGCGCGCCCCGGCATGCCGCGTCCGAGCAACCCGCGAGCCGTCCGCCCCGCGCGCGCATCCGCGCCACCGTGTCCGCGCGAGACTCCAGGCATGTGCCCGGCAGGCCCTCCACCGCCCGGCGCACGGTCTCCTCCACCTGGCGGGCCTCGGCCGAGGACAGCACCACGGGTTGCAGGGGCACCAGCACCACGCGCTCCCCCGGCGGGCAGGACGTCCGCGTGAGCACGAGCGCGAGCGCGAGGGACAGGAGGCTCATGGCGAGAGGTCCGGCTGTTGCTCGTCGGCCACGGGCGACTGCCCGATGCTGGCCATGTAGCCTTGGTAGAAGCGCGGCCCGAAGGGCACGGAGAAGAGTCTGTCCCGGAAGGCGTCCTCCACGGCGCCCCGCGCGGCGAAGGTGTTGTCCCGCCAGGCGAGGCCACCCGCGTCCACCACCGCGCCCTCCCGGGTGAACTGGAAGGGCGCCTCCCGCCCCGTCGAGCGCAGGAAGTAGCGCTGGGCGGCGGGCAGTCCCAGCACCACCGAGCGTTCGCGCTCCTTGTGCAACTCCGCCACGCGCAGCCCCCGGGCGTCCTCCACCCACACCCGGCCCTCGAGCCCCGGCGGCATCAACAGGAAGCCCAGTCGCGAGCGGTCCCCCAGGTCCACGAGGGGCGCCGCCCTGTCCAGCGCGGGCGGCTGGATGGACACGTCGAGCCGGCCCCGCACGTCGTCCACCCCCTGGTTGGCCGCGGCGATGAAGGCGCTCAGCTCCGAGTACTCCACCCGTCCGTCCGCGTTGACGTCCGCGGCGCCCGCGAGCGCGGAGAGCACCTGGTGGCTGAACACGCCCGAGCGGATGGCGCTCCACTCGTGGCTTTCCTGCTCGCGCGTGGTGGACAGCACCGCGCCCACATGCGGGTAGCGCGAGAGCTCCCGCGTGGCGAGCGTCTCCCGGACCGCCACCGCCTGGGCGGGCCCCACGGGCAGGGCGCCGCGCGAGTTGACGAAGTAGTACGAGTCGCACGCGTCCACGATGAGGTGGATGCGGCTCGCGGTGCTGGGGGCGAGCACCTGGGTATACAGGTCCGTCCGGGTGAAGGCCCCATCGAGCAGGCTCACCGCGCCCTCTCCCGCGGGCCCGCGCTTGCCGTGGCCGGTGAAGACGAAATAGAGCACGGGCTCGGCGCCCCGGGCCTTGTCCGCGGCCATGCGCGCGTTGAGCCGGCCGAGCGCGTCCCGGAGCGCGGCGCGGGTGGGCGGGGCCGTGCGGGCGGCGAGTCCCGGGTGAAGGGCCTGCGTGTCGGCGTCCAGCACCGTCAGCAGCACCGCCTCCTTCGTCCGGGGCGAGAACAGCTCGTGGTAGCGCGCCCCGTCATCGTCGGCATAGCGCAGCGGGGCCTGCTGGGGCTCGAGCCCCGTGTTGTTGGCGAGGATGAGCGCATAGGCGGGCCGCTCGGGCGCGGCGCTCGCGGCGGAACCCACGAGGAACGCCGCGCAGCCGGCCGCCAGGGCACATCGAAGCAGTCGCATGGAGGGCCGAGTGTCCCCGGGAGACGAGGGACGGAGCAAGGGTGGTCTGGGAAAACCCGAAAAATGGGTGCCTGGCCGCTCCTCTGTCCTCCGGTCAACCTCCGCCGCTTTTTTTCTCAGGAGCCGATCCAACCCCCGCCGCCGCGGACAACTGGGGTCAGCGGGGCTGGATGACGCCGGAGGCGGGGCACGCTAAGTGGCCGAGGTGATGGAGTGGGACTCACGGACAGTGCAGGCCTTTCGCGACGGCGATCCGGAGACGATGGGACGGGTGTACCGGGCGCATGCGGAGGGGTTGGCCCGGATGCTGCGGGGCATGGCCTGGCGGACGCGGGGCGGGAGTCCGTTCCGGGGCGCCTTGGAGGTGGAGAACACGGTGCTGGAGACGTTCGCGAGGGCCTTCGAGCCAAGGACGCGGCTGGCCTACGACGGGCTGCGTCCGTACCAGCACTTCCTGGTGGGCATCGCGCGCAACGTGCTGCTGGAGCAGACGCGCCAGCGCGAGGTGGCGGTGGGGTTGGAGCCTTTCGAGGAGGTGGGCGAGATGGCGGAGGCGGCGGGCTCGGCGGGGGCGCTGGAGGATCAGGAGGTGGAGGGGTTGTTGGCGAACTTCAAGGACGGACTGTCCCCAGAGGAACGGCGGCTCTTCGAGATGCGCTTTGGCGAGGAGGGAGTGGCCCAGGAGAGCGCGGCGGAGCGCCTGGGGATGACCCGCATCCAGGTGCGGCGCCGGGAGCTGGGGTTGAAGACGCGGCTGCTCGAGTTCCTGCAGTCGCGGGGGTACCTCGAGGGACTCGAGGTCAAGGGGTGGGGTTTCCTCAAGAGGCGAGGCCAGTCATGAGCCCATGCACGGATCGGCGGGCGAAGCAGGCCCTGCGGGCGCTCTTCGAGGGAGGGCTGGACGCCGGGGGGTTCTCCCGACTGCGCGAGCACGTGACAGGGTGCGCGGAGTGCCGCGAGGTGTACGAGCGGCTCGGCCGGGTGGACTCCGCGCTGGAGAAGCGCGCCCTGCCCGAGCATCGACAGGCCCTGCTGGAACAGGAACTCCTCGCGCGGCTGGCCGCGGCGCCCGGGGCCGTGCGTCCGCCCAAGCGCGAGCGCTTCTCGCTGCCCTCGTTCTTCCTGCCCTCGCTGGTGGGGCTGGCGGTGGCCGCGGTGGCGCTGGTGCTGGTGGTGCCGCGACTGCGCGCTCCGGAGTCCGAATGGCAGGCGCGGGGCGACTTGGGCACGAGCGCCTGGGGCCTCCGGGCCTTCTGTGTCGGACCGGGAGGGCAGGTGCTCGCGGAGGCGCGTCCGGGCGGTGCGCTCGCGTGTGGAGAGGGCGACGCGGTGCAGTTCAGCTACACGGCGCCGGAGGCGGCCCGGCTGACGGTGGAGGCGGCGAGCCCGTCCGGCGAGCCCCTGCGCTTCTTCCCGTCCGAGGGCTCCGCGGCACCGGTGACGCCGGGTGTGGACGTGCTGCTGCCCCACAGCACGCCCGTCCAGGGAGGCTGGCTCGCGGCGCCCTTGAAGGTTCGCGCGAGCTTCGTGGATGCCCAGGGCCGGGTGGTGTCCGAGACGTCCCTCACGCTGTCGCCCCGGTGACGGGCACGGGCCTCAGGTCAGCTCGAAGACGGCATCCCCCTGGAAGGGCAGCTCATCGCAGTTGTCCGCGGGATGGGTGTCCTTGCGTCCGAGCACGAGGAAGTCGGTCTCCACCTCCAAGGCGATCGTCGGGTGGTGCCAGGTGCCCGGCGCGTAGTTGACGCCCTGGTGGCCATTGGTGACGAAGACGCGCAGCGTGGCGGGGTCCGGGGCGTCGCGTCCCAGGGCCACCACGATGAGGAAGGGCCGCTCCCCGAGCGGCAGGAAGAGCTGACTGGACAGCGGGTGGCGTTCCAGCCCGGTGCAGCGCAGCGGGAAGTGGGCGGGTTGCACCCGGAAGAGGCTGAGCAGGGCTCGGCCGCCGTCCCGGTCGAGCGCCAGGGCCGCCACGTCGTCGTAACGCCACGCCGTGCCACGATTGATGATGCGTCCGCCGGTCTCGGGAATTTCTACCACCTCCCCATACCCCGCGAAGGCCGTCGCCGTCAGTGCTTCCCGCATGGGTCGGATCATCGCCGCTTACCCTTCCTGGAGCCGCGCCCCCCGCTTGGGTCTCGGGGCGGCCCTCGCCGGGGTTATGACATGGTTCGCGCGGTTTCTCCGAGGGAGGCGAAGGTGGGCACTCCGAAGCACGTGCTGTTCTTCGATGGCGTTTGCGTGATGTGCAACCACTCGGTGCACTTCATCCACCACCGGGACAACCGGGACGTATTCCTCTTCGCCGCGCTCCAGAGTCCGCTCGCCCACCAGACGCTGGCCCGCTACGGCAAGGACTCGGCCGCGCTGGACGGCGTGTACATGCTGCTCGGACACGGCACCCCGGAGGAGCGGCTCGTGTGGAAGTACAGCGCCGTGCGCGCGGTTCTCGAGGAACTCGGCGGCGGATGGAAGGTGTTGGCCTTCGTGATGGGTTTCATCCCCAGGCCGCTGGGCGACGTGCTGTACGACGGGGTGGCCCGGAATCGCTACCGGCTCGTCGGCAAATACGAAGTGTGCGCCATCCCAGGCCCTGAACTGCGCCGCAAGTTCCTGGCTGACGGCGCGTAGACCAGGCCTCCAGCCCAGGGCTCCCCATGACGCGAGGGGACTCCGGATGGGGGGAGGAACCTGGGGCCCCTGGGGGGTTGGGACAAGACCCCCTTCCGCCCAGGAGCCGCCTTGAAGTCTCGGTCCCGCGCTTCCGCTCCCCTCGCGCGTCAATCCCATGCCCGTCCTCGCAGGCGCACCACGGCCAAGGCCCTGGGCTCCCTGCTGGAGTCCTTGCGAGCCGTCACCGCCGGAGACTTCTCCGTGCGCCTGTCGCCCGAGGCCCAACCCGTGGCGATGGAGGACCTGGCCCATGCCTTCAACGACCTGGTGGGGATGAACCAGCGGATGCGGGACGAGCTGGTGCGCGTGGAGCACATGGTGGGCCGCGAGGGGCAGATGACCGAGCGGGCGTCCCTGGGACTGGTGAGTGGGGGCTGGGCGAGCGGTATCGGCTCCATCAACTCGCTCATCGCGTACCTGGTGCAGCCGACCACTGAGGTGGCGCGGGTGCTGGACGCCGTGGCGCGGGGAGACCTCACCCAGAAGATGGCGTTGGATTGGCCCGGCCAGTCGATGAAGGGCGAGTTCTGGCGGATTGGCACCACGGTGAACGCCATGGTGGACCAGCTCAGCTCCTTCTCCGCCGAGGTGACGCGCGTGGCGCGCGAGGTGAGTACGGAGGGCAAGCTCGGAGGCCAGGCGCGGGTGACGGGCGTGGCGGGCACGTGGAAGGACCTGACGGACAGCGTGAACCAGCTGGCCAACAACATCACGGCCCAGGTGCGCAACATCGCCGAGGTGACCACGTCGGTGGCGCGCGGTGACCTGTCGCGGAAGATCACCGTGGACGCACGCGGCGAGGTGCTGGAGCTCAAGAACACCGTCAACACCATGGTGGACCAGCTTCGCTCCTTCGCGGGCGAGGTGACGCGCGTGGCGAAGGAAGTGGGCACGGATGGCAAGCTCGGGGGCCAGGCCAACGTGCCGGGCGTGTCCGGCGTGTGGGAGGACCTCACGGACAACGTGAACCTGATGGCCACCAACCTCACCACGCAGGTGCGCGGCATCGTCAAGGTGGTGACGGCGGTGGCCAACGGCGACCTGTCGCAGCGCCTGGTGGTGGATGCCAAGGGCGAGGTGGCCGCGCTCGCCGACACGCTCAACAGCATGACGAAGACGCTGGGCATCTTCGCCGACCAGGTGACGAGCGTCGCCAAGACGGTGGGCGTGGAGGGCAAGCTCGGCGCCCAGGCCGACGTGCCGGGCGTGAGTGGCACCTGGAAGGACCTCACGGACAACGTGAACCAGCTCGCGGGCAATCTCACCACCCAGGTGCGCGCCATCTCCGAGGTGGCCACCGCCGTGACGAAGGGCGACCTGACGCGCTCCATCTGGGTGGATGCCCAGGGGGAGGTGGCCTCCCTCAAGGACAACATCAACCAGATGATCGTCAACTTGAAGGAGACGACCCAGAAGAACACCGAGCAGGACTGGCTCAAGACGAACCTGGCCCGGTTCTCCGGGATGATGCAGGGTCAGAAGAACCTGGAGGCCGTGTCCCGGCTCATCATGTCCGAGCTCACGCCCCTGGTGTCCGCGCACCACGGCGCCTTCTTCCTCATGGACGTGGAGGAGGGAGCCCCCGTGGCCAAGCTCACCTCCAGCTATGCCTACCGCGAGCGCAAGACGGTGGCCAACCGCTTCCGCCTGGGCGAGAGCCTGGTCGGCCAGTGCGCCCTGGAGAAGAAGGCCCTGCTGCTCACGGACGTGCCCGGCGACTACATCCGCATCACCTCCGGCCTGGGCGAGGCGAGCCCCCTCAACATCCTCGTCCTGCCCGTGCTCTTCGAGGGCGCGGTGAAGGCCGTCATCGAACTGGCCTCCTTCCACCCGTTCAGCACCATCCATCAAATCTTCCTGGACCAGCTCATGGAGAGCATCGGCGTGGTGCTCAACATGATCATGGCCAACATGCGCACCGAGGAGCTGCTGCGTCAGTCGCAGAGCCTCGCCAACGAGCTGCAGAGCCAATCGCGCGAGCTCACCCAGCAGCAGCAGGAGCTGCGCCGCTCCAACTCGGCCCTGGAGACGCAGGCGCTCGAACTGGAGGAGAAGGCCACGCTGCTCGAGCAGCAGAACGTCAAGGTGGAGGAGAAGAACCGCGAGGTGGAGCAGGCGCGTTTGTCGTTGGAGGAGAAGGCCGAACAGCTCTCGCTCATCTCCAAGTACAAGAGTGAATTCCTCGCCAACATGAGCCACGAGCTGCGCACGCCGCTCAACAGCATGCTCGTGCTCGCCGAGCTCCTCGCGGACAACCCCGACGGCCGGCTCGGCTCGAAGCAGGTGGAGTACGCCGAGACCATCCACTCCTCGGGCGCGGACCTGCTCTCGCTCATCAACGAGATCCTCGACCTGTCCAAGGTGGAGGCCGGCAAGATGCAGGCGGAGCCGCTGGACGTCACGGTGCTGGAATTGGTGGACTTCGCCCGCCGGACCTTCGATCCCGTGGCCGAGCAGAAACACCTGGGACTGCTCACCGAGGTGAGCCCGGAGGTGCCGGCCACCCTCTTCACCGACCCGAAGCGCCTGCAGCAGATCCTCAAGAACCTGCTGTCCAATGCCTTCAAGTTCACCAGCGCGGGCCAGGTGATGCTGCGCGTCCGCCGCGCGGACGCGGAGGACCGCTTCTCCGCTCCCGAGCTGGTGGAGGCCGAGCAGGTGCTGGCCTTCTCCGTCATCGACACCGGCATCGGCATCCCCGAGGACAAGCAGAAGCTCATCTTCGAGGCCTTCCAACAGGCGGATGGCACCACGAGCCGCAAGTACGGCGGCACGGGCCTGGGTCTGTCCATCAGCCGCGAGCTGGCCCGGCTCCTGGGGGGCGAAATCCGGGTGAAGAGCGCCCGGGGCGCGGGCAGCACCTTCACCTTGTTCCTCCCGCGCAGCCATGACGGCTCCGAGCGGGGCGGTGACGCCCCTGCGCTCCTGGTGCCCGCGCCGCTGATGGACCCACGCACCCGGAACATCCCCGGGGAGGGGGTGCTCGCCGAGCGGGGCCACTTCTCCCGCCGGGTGGGCGAGCGGTCCCGGGCCCTCGGGGAGGAGCAGGAGGAGCGGGCGCGGGCGCTCGCTGGCCGCCACGTCCTCCTGGTGGATGATGATGCGCGCAACATCTTCGCGCTGACCAGTGTTCTGGAGAACCATGGCATGCACGTCACGTTCGCCCAGGACGGCCGGGCGGCCATGGAGCTGCTGGAGACGGGTCCGCGGCTGGATGTCGTCCTTCTGGACGTGATGATGCCAGAGATGGATGGCTACCAGACCGCGCGCGCCATTCGGGCGGACCCGCGGTGGGCCTCGCTCCCGGTCATCGCCATCACCGCGAGGGCCCTCAAGGACGATCGCGAGAAGTGTCTGGAGGCCGGGGCCTCCGACTATTTGTCCAAGCCCGTCGACACCGAGCGCTTGCTGGAGTTGCTGTACCGCTGGGTGACACCTTCTGGAGGGCCATGACGATGGAGAGGATTTGGACGGAGGACACACGCGGCAATGGACAGCGCGAGTCGCGAGCGGAGCCGCCGCGCGCGCGCATCCTGATCGTCGACGACCACGCGCCCAACCTGCTCGCCCTGGAGGCCACGCTCGGTGACCTGGGCGAGGTGGTGAAGGCCCACTCGGGCGACGAGGCGCTCTTGCACCTGCTGCGCGAGGACTTCGCCCTCATCCTGCTGGACGTGCAGATGCCCGGCATGGATGGCTTCGAGGCGGCCCGGCTCATCAAGGAGCGCGAGCGCTCGCGCTTCATCCCCATCGTCTTCCTCACCGCGCACAGCCGGGACGCCTCGCACGTGTTCCGCGGCTATGCCCAGGGCGCGGTGGACTACGTGCTCAAGCCCTTCGCGCCGGAAATCCTCCGCTCGAAGGTCTCCGTCTTCGTGGAGCTGTTCCACAAGGGGCAGATGCTCAAGCGGCAGGAAGCGCTGCTGCGCCGCCGCGAGCGCGAGGCCCTGGAGCGCGAGAGCGCCTGGCGCTACCGCCTGTTGGCCGACGCCATGCCCCTGTGCGTGTTCGTCGCGGGTCCGGAGGGGCGGCTGCGCCATGGCAATCGCGTCTGGGTGGAGCTGTCCGGCCTGCCCGCCGACGCGGTGGAGGACCTGTGGCGCTCGGAGGTCGTGCATCCGGAGGACCACGAGGGCGTACACGCCGCGTGGAGCCAGTCCGTGCGCACGGGCGCGCCCTTCGAGGTCCAGTTGCGCATGCGCCGCCAGTCCGACGGGTGCTTCCGCTGGTTCCTGGGCCGCGCCGTGGCGGAGCGCGACTCCCAGGGGCGCGTCACCGGGTGGATCATCACCGCCACGGACATCGACGATCCCAAGCGCGCGAGCGAGGCCAAGGACGCGTTCCTGGCCGCCGCGTCGCACGAGCTGCGCACGCCCCTGGCCGCGGCGAAGATGCAGGTGCAGCTCGCTCAGCGCAAGTACGGCACCCTCCTGGAGGCCGGGCCCCGGCGTGCGCTCGAGGGACTCAACCGGCAGGTGGACCGGATGACGAACCTGGTGGGGGACCTGCTGGACGTGAGCCGGCTCGTCACTGGCCGTCTGTCCCTGGAGGTGGATGACTTCGACCTGGTGCCGCTCTTGCGCACCGCGTGCGAGCGGCTGCAATCGCTCACCTCGGCGCATCGGCTGCGCCTGGAGGTTCCCGAACAACTGCTCATGAGCGGAGATCCGGGACGCATCGAGCAGGTCGTGACCAATCTGGTGTCCAACGCCGTGCGCTATTCGCCCCATGGGGGGAGGGTGGACCTCCAGGCCTGGACGGAGGGAGGAGAGCTCGCGCTTCGGGTTCGGGACGAGGGCGTGGGGATTCCGGCGGAGAAGCTGGCGCTCATCTTCGAACGTTTTGGACAGGCCCACGGCGCGCGCTACGGGGGCCTGGGCTTGGGGCTGACCATCTCCCAGGGCATCATCGTGCAGCACGGCGGCCGTATCTGGGCCGAGTCCGGGGGCATCGAGGGCGAGGGAAGCACCTTCCATGTCCGGTTGCCCCTGCGGCGTCGAGGATTGGATTGACGTCACGACCCGTCCGGGTGCCCTGGCCCGAGGCCCGTGCTATTCGGGTTCCCAGGTCGCCCGGCTCGCGGAACGGGCTCCGGGCCCTCCGGTGAGGAGATCAGATCGATGAGCGGTGAAGCGACGCGGTACGAGGCCGGTGAGGCGTTCGCGCGGCGGATGGACGCGGAGGATCCCCTGCGCGCCTTCCGTGAGGAATTCCTCTTTCCCCGCCACGGAGACGGGTCCGAGCTCTACCTCCTGGGCAACTCCCTGGGCCTGCAGCCGCGCAAGGCCCAGCAGTACGTCCTGGAGGCCATGGACGCCTGGGCCACGCTGGGCGTGGATGGTCACTTCAAGGGCTCGCGGCCGTGGATGGAGTACCACCTGGCGCTCGGCGAGCAGATGGCGCGCGTGGTGGGGGCCAAACCCCCCGAGGTCGTGGTGATGAACACCCTCACCGTCAACCTCCACCTGATGATGGTGTCCTTCTACCGGCCCACGCCCGAGCGCTCGAAGATTCTCATGGAGGCGAGCGCCTTCCCCTCGGATCAGTACGCGGTGACCTCTCAAGTGCGCCACCACGGGTATGACCCGGCCCGGACCGTGATTCCGCTCGCCCCCCGCGCGGGCGAGGACGTGCTGCGCACCGAGGACATCCTGGAGGCGCTGGAGCGGCACGGGAAGGAGATCGCCCTGGTGCTGTTCGGCAACGTGAACTACCTCAATGGCCAGGCGTTCGACATGGCGGCCATCACCCGCGCCGCGCATGCCCAGGGCTGCCGCGTGGGCTTCGACCTGGCGCACGCCGCGGGCAACCTGCGGCTGTCCCTGCACGACGATGGGCCGGACTTCGCGGTGTGGTGCTCGTACAAGTACCTCAACGGGGGCCCGGGCGCGCTGGCCGGAGCCTTCGTCCACGAGCGCCACGCGCATGATTCTTCGCTGCACCGCTTCGCCGGTTGGTGGGGCAATGACAAGCGGACGCGCTTCTTGATGAAGCCGGATTACGAGCCGACGCCGGGCGCCGAGGGCTGGGTGTTGTCCAATCCGCCCATCCTCCAGCTCGCGGCGCTGCGCGCGTCCCTGGAGCTCTTCGACCGGGCGACGATGCCCGCCCTGCGCGAGAAGAGCGTGAAGCTCACGGGCTACCTGGAGTTCCTGCTCGACCGGCTCCCACCCGGCTTCGTGCACAGCCTGACCCCGAGGGACCCCACGCGGCGCGGCGCCCACCTGTCCCTGCGCTTCAGCAAGGAGCCCCAGCGCATGTTGCAGACGCTGCGCTCGGAGGGCATCCACTGCGACTTCCGCTCCCCGGACGTCATCCGCGCCGCGCCCGCGCCGCTCTACAACAGCTTCCTGGACGTCCACCGCTTCGTGGACGTGCTCGAACGGCACGCCCGGAGCTGACTCACATGAACGAGCCCACGGCCTCGACGACCTGGGTCCACTCCCTGGAGCGCGGATCGATGAGCTCGAAGTGGTCCGCGTTCTCCAGGCGCACGAACTTCGCGTTGTCCCCGAGCGCGGTGGCGCGCGCCTGGTAGGTCTCGCTGAGCTCCACCGGCACGGTGCTGTCCGCGGTGCCGTGCAGCAGCACCTGTTTGACGCCCAGGGGCAGGAGCGCGGAGGGCGAGCCGAGCCGGTAGCGCTCGGGCACCTGGGTGGGGGTGCCTCCGAGCAAGGACTCGACGATGCCGTCGCCCAGGTGCAGGGCCTGGGCGCGTGCCAGGTCCACCACGCCCGCGAGGGACACCACGCCGCGCGAGGCCAGGGGTGTTCGCGAGTACAGTGGCTCGCTGGCCTTGATGCGGCCTCGTCCCGCGAGCCAGAGCGCCAGGTGTCCCCCGGCCGAGTGGCCCATGAGCACGACCCGCTTCAAATCCAACGGGTAGCGGTGCGCGAGCGTGCGCAGGTAGTCGGTGCCGCGCGCCACGTCCTCGAAGGTGCCCGTCCAGCCGCCGTCCGGGTGGCCCACGCGCCGGTACTCGAGGCTCCAGGTGGCGTAGCCCCTCCGTGTGAGGTCCGCGCACAGGTGGCCCACGTGCTCCAGGTCATAACGCGCGCGCCAGAAGCCGCCGTGGATCATCACCACCACGGGATGCTTCCCCTCGCCCCGGGGCAGCCGCAGATCGCCGAACTGGTGGGTGATGTCCCCGTAGGGAATCCGCGTATCCGCGGGTGGCGCGGGCGTCTCCAGCATCCAGGTGTGGCTCATGAGAGAAGGATCATGGGTGTCGACTCCGCGAGGTTCAAGCAGGCGGAAGGACATGATGGGTGTCTGGAGGTGGGCGGGGCCTCCATCAAAACGGTTTGCTGGCCGCGGGCGGGGCGCTAGGACACGCGCCGCGGCCCGGGAGCCCGGGCAAGCCTTTCGAGGGAGCCAAGATGAGCGAGCGTCTGTTGTGGGAGCGCTACCGGAAATATTTGTGCGGAGTGGAATCCATCGGGCTGACGTTGGACGTCTCGCGGATGAACTTCGCCGAGGACTTCCTGGAGCGCATGCGGGGTCCGCTGGACAAGGCCTTCGACGCGATGGAGGCCCTGGAGAAGGGGGCCATCGCCAACCCGGACGAGCAGCGGCGCGTGGGTCATTATTGGCTGCGGGCTCCGGAGCTCGCGCCCGAGCCCACGCTGACGAAGGAAATCCAGGACACGATCGCCGCCGTGAATGCCTTCTGCGCGGATGTGCACGCGGGCCGCGTGAAGCCGCCCACGGCCGAGCGCTTCACCCACGTGCTGCTGGTGGGCATCGGCGGCTCGGCGCTCGGGCCGCAGCTCGTGGCGGACGCGCTCGGGGGCCCCTCCGTGGACAAGCTGCGCGTGTCCTTCCTCGACAACACGGATCCGGATGGCTTCGATCGGGTGCTCGCCACCCTGGGGGATGCGCTCGCCCAGACGCTCACCGTGGTCATCAGCAAGTCGGGCGGCACCAAGGAGACGCGCAACGGCATGGTGGAGACCGAGCGCGCCTACTCGAGCCGGGGCTTGAACTTCGGCGCCCACGCCGTGGCCGTCACGGGTGAGGGCAGCGAGCTGGATCGCACCGCGAAGCAGGGCAAGTGGCTGCGCATCTTCCCCATGTGGGACTGGGTGGGTGGACGCACGTCGGTGCTGTCGGCGGTGGGGCTCCTGCCGGCGCGGTTGCAGGGGCTGGACACGGACGGCTTGCTCTCGGGCGCGCGCGACATGGACGTGGCGACGCGCGTGCGGGACGCCGTGAAGAACCCCGCCGCCCTGCTGGCGCTCATGTGGTTCCACGCGGGCGGGGGCCGTGGCCAGAAGGACATGGTCATCCTTCCCTACAAGGACCGGCTGATGCTCCTGTCCAAGTACCTCCAGCAATTGGTGATGGAGTCGCTGGGCAAGGAGAAGGACTTGTCCGGCGCGGTGGTCAACCAGGGCATCGCCGTCTACGGGAACAAGGGTTCCACGGATCAGCACGCCTACGTGCAGCAGCTGCGCGAGGGCGTGAACAACTTCTTCGCCACCTTCGTGGAGGTGCTCAAGGACCGGGAGGGGCCGTCCCTCCAGGTGGAGCCGGACACCACCAGCGGCGACTACCTGCTCGGCTTCCTGCTCGGCACGCGGCGCGCGCTGTTCGAGATGGGCCGCGAGTCCCTGACCCTCACGGTGCCGGACGTGAGCGCGAGGACGCTGGGCGCGTTGATCGCCCTCTATGAGCGTGCCGTGGGTCTGTACGCGTCCCTCGTGAACATCAACGCCTATCACCAGCCGGGCGTGGAGGCGGGCAAGAAGGCGGCGGGCGTGGTGCTGCAACTGCAGCGTCAGGTGGTGGAGCGCCTGCGGGCCGAACCGGCGAAGGCGTACACCGCCGAGGAGCTGGCGCGCGCGGTGGGGGCTCCGGACGAGGTGGAGACGGTGTTCAAGGTGCTCGAGCACCTGAGCGCCAACGTCCAACCGGGCATCCAACGCGAGCCCGGCGCGAACCGCTTCGAGACCCGTTTCCGCGCCTCCTGAGAGCGCGGAAGGCGAACCCGGGGCGGTCATGGGACGGAAGTCCAGTGGCCGCCCGTACATCGGATGACTCCGGGAGTATCGGATGACAGAGGGGGAACCGAACGGCCTGTTCAGTTCTTGTCGCTTCTTATTATCATAGGTAATGAGGGTAGAAGGCTTGAACGCGACTGCACTGGAATCGTGCAGTCCAGGGGAAGGGGTTCTCGTGAAACGCACCGTGCTACTCGTGGAGGACAGCAACACCATCCGCCACATCCTCAAGGTCTACTTGCTGAAGCTCGAACTGGACTTCCTCGAGGCGGATCGCGCGGAACAGGGCCTGCGCCTGTTGAGCACGCAGCAGGTGGACCTGGTGATCGCGGACGTGAACATGCCGGGCGGCATGGACGGTCTGGAGTTCGTGCGCCGGGTACGCGCGAGCGAGGGGGCGCGGGTGCGGCAGGTGCCCATCGTGCTGCTCACCGGCGGCAAGGCGCCGGATCTGGAGGCCAAGGCGACCGAGGCGGGTGCCTCCGAGTTCGTGCGCAAGCCCGTCTCCATCGACGCCCTGGCGGCCGTGGCGCGCCGCCACCTGTCGCGGTGTGAGGACGTCAACCCGCTCGTGGCCTGAGGTCTCGCGCCTCCTCGCCTGTCCTCGGAGCGTGGAAGCGTGAGCCACGTCTCTGCGCTTCTGGGGAGCCCGTGCTTATTCCTCTCACTTGCGCTGGGAGGGGAATGAATATGAGCAACGGGGGCGCGCTGAAGCGGTGGGGGTGGGGCGGGTGGCTCTGTCTGGGAATCGTGGCGTGTGAGCCCACGGTGGCTCCGAAGATCCCGGTCGACCGGACGGATGTGGAAGGCCCGGCGTCCGCCGAGCCCGGCGCTCCGCCCTCGGGAGGAGATGCCTCCCAGGGTCCCCGGGACGACCCCTCGGCACCTCCCCCGGAGGATGAGCCCGAGAAACCACCTCGCCCCGTGCTCTGTGCTCCCACGGGCGCGGGTCCGTATTGGCTCCAGGAGGGCGAGGCGGTGAGCGCCACCGTGCGCTGTGGCACGGGCTACACGGCTCCGGAGCTTCGCTTCGCCGTGTCTCCCCTGCCGGCGGGTGCTTCCTTCAACGAGGAGACGGGCACCCTCACGTGGACGCCCGTCCGGGGCCAGGCCGATGTCTGGCGGCTCACCGTCACCGAGCGGAGCACGGGCGAGACGGGCGAGCTGCGGTTGGGCGTGGCCGTCAAGCTGGTGAATCCCGACGGCGTCCAGACGCTCAAGCCGGAGACGTACACCGAGGAGTACGGGCTGCCCGTCTTCCACCTGTCCTTCGATGGCACGCTCACCGCGGGCGGCTACCGGCCCGTGCGGCTCGTCTATCGGGGGCACCGCTACACGCTGGAGGCGAAGTACCGCGGGGCCACGTCCAGCATCTTTCCCAAGCGCAACTACACGCTCAAGTTCGCCAAGGACGACCCCTTCCACGAGCCGGACAAGGCCGGGGGCGCCTTCAGCGCGGCGCGGCGGCTGGTGCTCATCTCGCCCTTCAATGACAATTCGTACCTGCGGCCCCGGCTCGCCTTCGACCTGTGGAATCGCATGTCCACGGATCACATCCAGATCAAGACCTACAGCGCCATCATGTATGTGAATGGCCGCTTCTGGGGCCTGTTCACCGTGGCGGACCACGTGGATGACGACCTCATGGAGCGTCACGGTCTGTCCAAGGAGGGGGACTTGTTCAAGGCGGTGGACGCGGACGCCAACTTCTCGCGGAACACCAAGACCGGCGCGTCCAAGCAGGTCCTCTCACAGGGCTTCGAGAAGAAGGAGGGCACGCCCAAGGACGGGTGGGTGGGCGCGTATGACACGCTCAACGCGCTCACCGTCTCCATCGCCGACTCGAACGCCCAGGGCTTCTTCGAGCAGTGGGGCTCCCGGCTCCATGCGGCCGATTACGAGGACTGGTGGATCTTCAATACGGCCATTCTCGGCACGGACTCGGCCTCGAAGAACGCCTACCACTATTATGATCCAGTGAGCCGCGCGCCCTGGCGCTTCATCCCGTGGGATCTCGACGCGAGCTTCGGACAGCTCTGGGACACGCGCCGCATCGCCGCCACGGCTCTGCCCGACTTCACCGGGGACAACCTGCTCTTCTCCCGGATGTTGTCGGACCCGCGCATCTCCACGCCCCTGCGCGAGCGCTACCGGACCTTGTTGCGCGGCCCCCTGAGCAAGGCCCAGGTGCTCGCGCTCATCGACGGCTACGCGGAGGAACTGCGCGCGGTGGCGCCGCGCGACGAGGCGCGCTGGCGCAAGCAGTACATCAACTTCGAGCGCTGGATGGACCGCACCGACTTCACCACCCACGAGCAGGAAGTGGCCTATCTGCGCCAGTGGGTGAACGAGCGCTGGGACACGTTGGACCAGCGCCTGCCGTGAGGGCTCAGTCCTTCTGGGTGCTCTGCTCGATGAGCTCCACCTTGTAGCCGTCCGGATCCTCGACGAAGGCGATGACGGTGGTGCCGTGCTTCATGGGGCCCGGCTCGCGCACCACCTTGCCGCCGGCCTGGCGGATGGCGTCGCACTTGGCGCGGATGTCGCTCACGCCCAGGGCGATGTGGCCATAGGCGTTGCCCAGCGTGTACTGGGAGGTGTCCCAGTTGTGGGTGAGCTCCAGGGCGGGGTGGGTGTCCTCGGGACCGTAGCCCACGAAGGCCAGGGTGAACTTGCCATCCGGGTAGTCCCGGCGCCGCAAGAGCTGCATGCCGAGGACGCGGGTGTAGAAGTCGAGCGACTTGTCGAGGTCGCCCACGCGCAGCATGGTGTGGAGGATTCGCATGGTCCCTAGATAACCCGGGACGTCCGGGCCCACGCCTCTAATCGTCTTCTCAGGGCCGTGAGCGTCCAGAGGTCCCCGGGGTTGTCCGGTGCCACGCCCTCGAGGGCCCGGTCCACGTGGGGCAGGGCGGCCGTCTCTCCCCACTCCGACAGCCGGCGCAGCGCGGACAAGGACGGACCCACGTCCAGCCCCCGGAGCAGGGTGTGCACCACGCGAGGACTGCGCTCGCGGCACAGCCGGTCCACCGCCTCGTGACGTTCCTCGAAGGAGGACTCGGGCGCGAGCAGCACCGCGGAGAGCGCCTGGAAGGTCGCCTCGGGCAGCAGGGCCTGGGGCGTGGGGAGCGGCCAATGTTCGAGCGTGATGCCCGTGGGTCCGGCCGCGCTGCATTCGCGCCGCACGCCATCCTCGCCGAGCAATTCCAGGAACCGTCCCGGAGACGGGGTTCCCGCCGCCAGCACCCGCTGGGCGCACCCGGCGAGCGTGGCCGAGTGCCCGAATAGATGCAGGCGCAGGACGGAGACGTCTTCCCGGGCACAGGCGGCCTTCTCCACCCGCCGCCACTTCACGAACACCTCGGCCATGCCGCGCTCGTGGACGTACCAGCGGTATTCCAGCCACACCGCGCTCAGGCGGTCATCGAAGCGGACATCCTCCGGCTCGGACATGCGCGGGGCCGCCTCGTCCAGGGTCTGGAAGGCGCCGTCCAACAGTGCCTGTACGGCATGAAGTCGCATGGAAGGAGAGGGAGCGGGCAGTCTGCCACCCGGCGGGTGGGCCGCTCAAGACGGGCGCGCCCGTTGGATTCCGTCCGGCGCGGGCTGGGGAGAGGGCGGGGTGCATGAGTACATCTACCGCATGAACAAACAACGTCAGTCGGTGCTGTGGGCCTCCGGCGCGGCCTTGATGGGCGCTCTGGGCTGGGCGGGATGGCGGCGGTGGCGGCGGGAAACCGAGACTCCCGCCTACCGGGTGCTGGCCACGAAGGGGAACGTGGAGGTGCGGCAATATGGCCCCTCGCTCGTGGCGGCCACGGAGCTGCAGGGCTCGTTCTCCGACAGCCTCAACGCGGGCTTCCACCGGCTCGCGGGCTACATCTTCGGGGGCAATCAGCGCCAGCAGTCCATCGCCATGACGGCCCCCGTGAACATGCAGCGCCTGGGGAATGCGTGGCGGATGAGCTTCTTCATGCCCTCCGCTTTCTCCTCCTTGGAGGCCCTGCCCTCGCCCAAGGACTCCCGGGTCCACCTGGAGCCCGTGCCCGGACGGCGCGTGGCGGTCCGGCGTTTTTCCGGCGTGGCCACCGAGGCCGTGGTGAAGGAGGAGGAAGCCTGGTTGCTCGCCGAGCTTCGCGAGCGGGGCCTGCGTCCGGTGGGAGCTCCCGTGCTCGCTCAGTACAACTCGCCCTTCGTGCCGGCCTTCTTGCGCCGCAATGAAATCCTCATCGATGTCCAGCCCCTGGAGTGGGTGCACTGAAGCCGGGAAGGCACTCCTGGCGTAGGGTGGTTGTTCTCCCGGCGACGTGCCTGCTTGAATCCGGGCGGATCTTCCAGATGGGCGGGCAGCATGGGGGTCGTTGCCTCCCATTCATCCGAGAAGCGCTGGTGGAGTGACCGAGTGACGAGACGGAGTGCGGTGGATGAGGTGCTCGTGGGTGGGGGCGCCTGTGGAGAACTGCTGCGGCAGGTGGATTGGGCGAAGACGCCCGTGGGCCCCGTGGAGGGCTGGCCCCAGTCACTGCGCACCACGGTGGGCATCGTGCTCGCCTCCAACTATCCGCTCTACCTCGCCTGGGGGCCCCGGTACGTGCAGATGTACAACGACGCGTACCGCCCCATCTGCGGCGCGACGAAGCACCCGGCCGCGCTGGGCCAGGAAGCCTCCGCCACCTGGCCCGAGGTGTGGGACGACGTGCTCGGGCCCGCGTGGGCGGGCATCCGCGCCACGGGTGAGCCCATCCGCGTCGAGAACCTGCTGATGTTGCTCGACCGCAACGGCTACCTGGAGGAGTGCTACTTCTCCTACAGCCACTCGCCCATCCGCGACGAGTCGGGGGGCGTGGGCGGCATCTTCGCGGCCCTCACGGAGACGACGGAACAGGTCATCAACGAGCGGCGCCTGCGCGTCATCCGGGACTTGAGCGCCTTCACGGGCGAGCAGGCGACGGCGCGGGAGGCCTGTCACGAGGCCGCGCGCGTCCTGGCCTCGTGCCCGAATGACGTTCCCTTCGCCTTGCTGTACCTCCTGGACGCGGAGGGCGAGGCCCACCTGGTGGGCTCGAGCGGCGTGGAGGCGGGGAGCGCGGTGGCGCCCCGGCGTGTGCCGTCTGGTGAGGACGCGCCGGACACCTGGCCCCTGGCGGCCGTGGTGCGTGGTGGCGAGCCGTTGCTCTTGCGCGCGCCGCGACTGCCCCGTGCGCTCGGCCCACTTCCTGGCGGACCCTGGCCCGAGGGCTCGTCCACGGTGTGGTTGCAGCCCATCACCCAGTCCGGACATTCACGGCCCGTCGGCGTGCTGGTGACGGGAATCAGCCCGCGCCGCGCGTTCGACGCGCACTACCAGGACTTCCTGGTGCTCGCGGCGCGCACCGTGTCCACGTCCGTCTCCGGCGCGCGGGCCCGCGAGGAGGAGCGCCGCCGCGCCGAGGCGCTCGCGCAACTCGATCGCGCCAAGACGGCCTTCTTCCACAACATCAGCCACGAGTTCCGCACGCCGCTCGCCCTGCTGCTGGGACCCTCGCGGGACAGCCTCGATGATTCGAGCGAACCGCTCGGCCCCCACCAGCGTGAGCGCCAGGAGACGATCCACCGCAATGGCTTGCGGCTGCTCAAGCTCGTCAACACGCTCCTGGACTTCTCGCGCATCGAGGCGGGCCGGCTCCAGGCCTCCTACGCCCCCACGGACCTGGCCGCGCTCACCGAGGGGCTCGCCAGCACCTTCCGCTCCACCCTGGAGCGCGCGGGCCTGCGCCTCGTCGTGGACTGTCCGCCCCCGCCCGAGCCGCTCTGGGTGGATCGGGAGATGTGGGAGAAGATCGTCCTCAACCTCGTGTCCAACGCCTTCAAATTCACCTTCGAGGGTGAAGTGCGCGTGGGTCTGCGCGCGTTCGACGGGCGGGTGGAGTTGTCCGTATCGGACACGGGCGTGGGCATTCCCGCCGAGGAGCAGCCGCGGATCTTCGAGCGCTTCCACCGGGTGCAGGGCACGCGGGGGCGCAGCTACGAGGGCAGCGGCATCGGTCTGTCCCTGGTTCAGGAACTGGTGAAGCTGCACGGGGGAGCGCTCCAGGTGAGCAGCCGCGTGGGTCAGGGCTCGACCTTCACGGTATCGGTGCCCATGGGGAACGCGCACCTGCCGGCGGACCAGCGGATGCTGGAGCCGTCCTCCGTCACGCCTGGACCGGGCGCCGCGGCCTTCCTCAACGACGCGGAGGGCTGGCTCGACGCTCCTCCCGACGAGAGCGGGACTCCGCCCCTCGCGCGCCCTGGGCCGGACGGTCACGTGCTGCTGGTGGACGACAACGCGGACATGCGCGCCTATGTGCGCCGGCTCCTGGAGGGCCGCTACACGGTGGAGACCGCGGAGAACGGACAGGCGGCCCTGGAGGCCATCCTCCGCCGGGTGCCGGATCTGGTGCTCAGCGACGTGATGATGCCGGGGCTGGATGGCTTTGGCCTGTTGCGCCGCCTGCGGGAGGTGCCCCGGACGCGCGGCGTACCCGTCATCCTGCTGTCGGCCCGGGCTGGCGAGGAGGCCACGGTCGAGGGCCTGCGGCACGGAGCGACTGACTATCTCGTCAAACCCTTCTCGGCCCGCGAGCTGCTCGCCCGCGTCGAGGGCAACATCGCCTCCGCCCGGGCGCACGAGGAGAAGCGCCAGGCCGAGCGCGAGCGGGAGAAGCTCGCCGCCGTGGTGGAGCAGTCCTCGGACTTCGTCGGAATGGGCGACCTCCAGGGCCGCGTGCTCTATGTCAACGAAGCGGGCCGGCGCCTGGTGGGGTTGCGAGGCCAGGACGACGTGCGCCGCACCCAGGTGCTCGACTTCTTCCTGGAGGAGGATCGCGCCTTCGTTCGCGACCACATCCTGCCCGCGGTGGCCACGCACGGACGCTGGGAGGGAGAGTTCCGCTTCCGCCACTTCGTCACGGGCGCGGCGATTCCCATCCACTACAACTTCTTTCAACTCACCGACGTGGAGACGGGCGAGCCCGTGGGCATCGCCACCGTCACGCGCGACATCTCCGAGCGCAAGCGCCGCGAGACGGAAGCCCAGCGGCGGGCGGAGTTCGAGAAGCAGCTCATCGGCATCGTCAGCCATGATCTGCGCAACCCCATCAACGCCATCCTCCTGTCCGCCCAGACGCTCCTGCGGCGCGACGAGCTGAGCGACCACGCGACGAGGAACGCCCTGCGGATCGTCTCCAGCGCGGAGCGTGCCACGCGGCTCATCCGGGACCTGCTGGACTTCACCCAGGCGCGCCTGGGCAGCGGCATTCCCATCCGCCGCGCGCCCATGAACTTCCACGAGGCCATCTGGCAGGCGCTGGAAGAGGTCCAGACGGCCTTTCCGGAGCGCGGCGTCCTCTTCGAGCGGGACGGCGATGGCCAGGGGCACTGGGATGGCGAGCGGCTGCAGCAGGTGGTGCAGAACCTGGTGACCAATGCCTTGCGCTACAGCCCGCCGGAGACGTCCGTCCGGGTGCGCTCCCATGCGGACGGGGTGACCGCCGTGCTCCGGGTCCACAACGAGGGTCCGCCCATTCCCGAGGAGCTGTTGCCCCGGCTCTTCCAGGCCATGCAGCGCGGGGCGTTGGATCCGGACTTCACCTCGCGCAGCGTGGGCCTGGGGCTCTTCATCGTGCAGCAGGTGGTGCGCGCCCATGGAGGGCAGGTGGACGTGCGCTCCACGGCCGACGAGGGCACCACCTTCACGGTACGGCTGCCCTGCCGCGAGGTCTCGCCCCCGGAGCTGTCCCGCGAGCCGGTGGGGGCCTGAGCGCGATTTCACCCTGGGAGCGGGTTCCTGTTTTCCTGGACCTGGGCTCGGTTAACGTTCGCCGGGTGATGGTTCCGGCCTTTCTCGTCGCGTCCCTGGTGTGGGCCGCTCCCGCCTCGCGCGTGGAGCTCGTCTTCGGCGGAGACATCATCCCGCACGATGGCGTGAAGGAGGCCGCCCGGGCGGGTGCGTCCTCGTCCCCGAACGAGGGCTGGGACTTCGTGCTCGAGCCCATCGCTGGGGTGCTCCGGGCCGCGGACCTCGCCGTGGTGAACCTGGAGACGCCCGTGAGTGGAGATCCCCGCGCGCCCACCGCCTCGCTCATCTTCGACGCGCCTCCCGCCCTGCCGCGCGCGCTGGTGGCCGCCGGCGTGGACCTGGTGACGGTCGCCAACAACCACGCCTTCGATCAGCGCCGCGCGGGCATTCCCCTCACCTGGGCGAACCTGGACCGGGCGGGTCTGCGGTACGTGGGCTCGGCGCCGACCGAGGCCGCCGCGTGGGAACCGCTCGTCCTCGAGAAGAACGGGATGAGGGTGGGCTTCCTGTCCCTCACCCGGTGGCTCAATGGCGCGCACAATCCGGCCGCCTGGGACGTGGCGCCCCAGGTGGCCTTCGTGCCCTATTCGCGCAAGAAGGATCCCCAGGCCCTGACGCCCGAGGCGGCGGTGGAGCTGGTGCGCGCCGCGGCCCGCCGGTGTGACGCGCTCATCGTCAACGTGCACTGGGGCGTCGAGTACGCCCACACGCCTCGCCCGGAAGACCGGGCGCTCGCGCAATCGCTCCTGGAGGCGGGGGCTCTCGCCATCATCGGTCATCACCCCCACGTGTTGCAGCCCGTCGAGCCTTACCGCACCGCGTCCGGACGCGACACGTTGATCGCCTTCTCCCTCGGCAACCTCATCGCCAATCAAGACTGGCACTACGTGCACGGCGCGGGGGCCGAGGCGCGGGGCCGCAAGCGCGACTCCCTGCTGCTGCGGTTGTCGCTCGTGCGTTCCCAGCCCGGGGCCGCCGTGTCCCTGGAGGGCCTGTCGCTCGTTCCGGTGTGGATCGACAACAACCACTCCGTGGCGCTGCGTGAGCGCCAGGCGCGCTCGCGCATCCAACCCGTGTTGCTGGATGAAGAGGTGAAGCGGTTGCACGCGCGCCTCGAGTCGTTTCCCCCCCACACCCCGTCCCTGTCGCGAGAAGTCCGCCGGGAACGCGCCACGCTCGAGCGCCAGTTGGACCTGGCCCAGCGCCGGCGCGCGCTCATCCTGCGGCTCACCCAGCCCTCCCAGGTCCCCCGGGCCGAGGCGGCTCCGGGGGCGCACCGGGAGGACGCGGGTTAGGGCTACCGGGTGGTCTGGTCCGTGGTGCCCGGGTTGACCTGCCCCTGCTCCGTGGTGTTCAGGTCCGACTGATCGTTGGGGCTGGGCTGGATCGTGCCCTGTCCGGGGCTGTTCATGCGGTTGTCCTGGGTGTCGGTACCGGTACCGGTGCCGGAGCCACCCGTGCCGCCCCAGTTCGAGTCCGGAGTGAGCGGAGCGGGCTCCGTCGTGCCCGGGCTCAGGGTGGTGTCGCCGCTGTCCGTATCCCGGGACGGTTCGAGTGCGTCACCCTGCTGGGGCAGTTCTCCCGTACCCGAGCCGCCCGTACCGGGAGACTCGAGCGAGTCCGTGGGGGGCGTGAGTCCTTGAGCGCCCCGCACGTCGTCCGGGGTCGAGCTCGTGCCGGGCTGCACGGGCTGTCCGGTGCTTCCGCCCGGTTGTGGCGTCCGCGCGCTTCCGGCGGAGCCGGAGGGGGACTGGGCCAGCGCCGTGCCGGCGCCGAGGCTCAAGGCTCCCGTGAGCACTCCCACCAGGGCGAGCCGGGTCATTTTCTTCGTCGCGGTCATCACGCATCTCCTCTTGAGGCCGTTGGAGGTTCGTCCTGCTGGCCACAACCTGGGGATGTGGGCGGGTGGGATGCAGGCGGGGCCCGCTCCCCCGCTCCCTCGGCCGCCGCTCCAGGCGCGCCTGGGGTGACGCCCGGGGTCATGCGCCGGGATGGGCGGTGGACGGGTCCTCCGGAGGAGAAAGAGATGCCGCAAGTCCCTAGGCGCGGGTTGGCCTCTCGGGTAATGTCCCCCAACGTCTCTTAGGACGTCAGGCACCATGGCATCGAAACGGACTCCTCCTCCTCTCCCCTCTCAGCAGCGCATGGATGACAAGTTGGCCCTGGCCCTGGGGGCCGCGGCGCGGGCCGCCCGGCTGCGCGCGGGGCTTACCCAGGCGGAAGCGGCCGGCAAAGTGGGCCTGGCTCCTGGCGTCTATGGGCGCATCGAGCGCGGCGGCATGATGCCCAGCGTTCCCACCCTGCGGCGCTTGAGCATCGCCCTGAAGATTCCCTCGGACACGCTGCTGAGTCTGAGCCACTCGGAAGTGACGGCCTGGGTGGATTCCCTGCCGCCGCGCGAGGAGCGCTCGCCGGACTTGAGGCGGCTGGCTCGCTCGCTGCGCAACTTGTCGCCGGCGCAGCTCAAGGTACTCAACGTCATCGCCACCGCGCTCACGCGCTGAGCCTCCGCATCGGGACGGCCTCGCCTACCCGATGCGAGAGGTCAACGCGTCCACGCTGGCGCACCTCCGGCCCGTCGTCCGTGTCGAAGCCTCACGTCATTGACGTGTCAGACTCCACTGCCATTGACGTGTCAAAACTCCAACGCCGAGGAAGGAACTCGGAATGACTGGATTCCTGTCTGAGAGGAATCCAGTCTGGCTGTCAGTGCATGGAGCTGCCCGCGTCGCCGAGGTCGAGTTTCTCATGCTCGCCCGGGCGATATTTCTCACCGGTCAAGACACTCTTGACGAAGCCCACGAGCTGAACCATGCGCTTGTTGGGCGTATCCCAGTATTCAGCCTTGTTCACCGAGACACAGATGAGGGCGATGTCCGGGTCGTCCACTCCCTTGGGGAACCAGGCCTTGAGAGCGGGACTCCACAATTCGTGAATCTTCTTCCGGTCGCGCACCAGGCGGGCCATTCCACTCACGGACACATAGCGGTCCCGGCTGGCATCCGAGTAGGCGAGGTTCACGTGCTGCTCACCCTGGATTTCATCGACCTTGGGCGATGATTCACTGGTGAAGAACCACAGTTCACCGTTGAAGTCCTCGTTGTGCGTCCACATGGGCCGGCTGCGGATGCACCCGTCGGCCTCGACGGTGGTCATCATGGTGACCTTGATGTCCTGGATGAGTTCGCCCAGCTGAGCGATGGAATCCTTCTTCTCGGTCTTTTTCGTGGTCATTCCCTGCCTCCCGAGGACTCACGTTAAGCAGGACGGAGGAGGAGGGCAGGGGAAGCGCCCCCCGCTCCCGCTTCCTCGCCTCCTCCTCGGGGAGGACTCGGGGACAGGTATTGCGTCACGGGCACCGCGTGTATGTTGCGCGGGAGGCAACACTGTACGGCGGAACAGGTGTTTCGGACTGGGAGCGTGGGGCGTTCCGACGCGGAGGAGACTTGTCGCGCGCGGTGTATGCGCCGGGTGGCGGCGATATTTGCTTGTCGTGTGAATGAGAACTTCTCGCTCGGCGTGTCTGTGCAGCGGCATTGCCCCCAGGTAGGCTGCCCTGGATTGTTCATCGCGGCCTTGGCCGCTATTTCAGTCTGGGGGAAGCGGCATGGCTGGAATCTTTGGAATGGAAGGCCTTTCGACCGTACAGGTCCAGGAAGAGCTTGACCGTGGCGGTAGGTTCGTCGTCTTCGAATACTGTGTGTCGTTCTTCCTCACGACGAAACGGCGCTGTTCGGACGTGTACTTCGTGCGCGCCGGACAGGGCACGTTCGGCATGAGCCTGGGCTACACGTTGCTGTCGTTGTTCCTGGGCTGGTGGGGAGTGCCCTGGGGCATCATCTACACACCGCGGTGCGTCGCCACGAACCTCACGGGCGGCAAGGATGTGACGGACCAGGTGATGCCCTCGTTGCTGGCACCCCGGTACGATCCCCTGTTGGACTGCTGAGCGCCCCGGTCCGGGCGTCAGCCGTGTTCCTGCGCGACGAGCCGGCGCGTGGCCTCGTGCTGGGGTGAGTCCAGCACCCGCGCGGGCGGTCCCTGCTCCACGATGCGACCCTGGTCCAACACCATCACCACATCCGAGGCCCGCGCGAGCCGTACGTCGTGGGTGACCACGAGCTGGGTCATGCCCAGCGCGCCCACGCGGCGCAGGGTCTCCGCCACCTCGCGGCGCAGGGACAGATCCAACGCGCTCGTGGGCTCGTCGTACAGCAGCACCGCGGGCTCCATGGCGAGCGCGCGCGCGATGGCCACGCGCTGCCGCTGCCCTCCGGACAAGCGCTCCGGGTAGGCGTCCAGCTTGTCCGCCAGTCCCAGATCCCCGAGCAGCCGGCGCGCCCGCTCCTCGGCCTCCGCGCGCGAGCGTCCACTCACCAGCCGTTGAGCGAGCACGCAGTTGCCGAGCGCCGTGAGGTGGGGGAAGAGCTCGAAGGATTGGAACACCAGTCCGGCCTGGCCTCCCAGGTGGAGCTCGCCGCTGTCGGGACGCTCCAGGCCCACGATGCAGCGCAGCAGGGTGGACTTGCCCGCGCCGCTCGAGCCGAGCACGGCCGCGAGCTGGCCCTTCTCCAAGGTGAAGGACACGCCATCCAGGGTGGGCGCGGGCGCGCCGGGGAAATGCTTGCGCAGGTTCTCGACGCGGATCATCGCGGCACTCCCTTGAGGTGCTGACCGAGCCGCGCCTCCACCGTGCGCGCCAGGTGCGCGAAAGGCAGTCCGAGCAGCAGGTAGATGGCGGCGACCACGAGTCCCAGGCCCAGGTGATCCCTCATGGAATTGGCCAGGTTGAGATAGGTGCGGGTCAGCTCGGTGAGCGTCACCATGGACACGAGCGAGCTGTCCTTGAGCAAGGCGATGAAGTCATTCGTCATGGGCGGCAGCGAGATGCGCAGGGCCTGGGGGAAGACCACGTGGCGCAGGGTCTGCCAGCGCGACAGGCCGAGAACCTTCGCCGCTTCGTACTGGGCCGCGGGCACTCCGGCCAACCCCGCCCGGTAGTTCTCCGCCTCGGCCGCCGCGTAGTTGAGCCCGAGCGTCAGCACGCCCGCCGCGAGCGGCGCCAGCTTGAGGCCGAGCTGCGGCAAGCCGAAGTACACGAGCGTGAGCTGCACGAGCAGCGGCGTGCCGCGCACTCCCTCGATGATGGCCATGGCGGGCCAGCGCAGGAGCGGCGGGCCGAAGACGCGCGCCACCGCCAGCACGAGCCCCACGGCCACGGCCACGGCCATGGACAGCAGCGACACGAGCAGTGTCATCAACGCCCCCCGCGCGAACACGCCGAGCGTGGCCGGGTAGCGCTCGCGCACGCGTTCGAAGAAGGGCGGCACCTTGCCCACCGCGGCCCGCCACGCCTCGTAGCGCTCCGGCACCCCGTGCGAGACGGGATCCGGGTCCCCCAACAGCTCGGCCGTCTGGGGGTTCCACAGGCCCCAGCGCTCGTAGATGCGGCGCAGCTCTCCCTCGCGCGCCAGTTCCCCGAGTGCCGTGTCCAGGGCGTCGCGCAGGGGCTCGTCCCCGAGCCGCACCGCCACCGAGTAATACACCTCGCCGAAGCTGCCCGGCACCACCTCCAGGTCCGGCTCGATGGCGCCGTAGTACTGGGTGATGGGGTCATCCAGCAGCACCGCGTCCGAGCGCCCCAGCTTCAGGTCCGCGTAGATGTCGTCCTGGCCGCCGTCGTAGGTCTTCACCTCGGCGCCCTCGCGCTGGAGGATGCGCTCGGCCAGGGTGCTGGGCAGGGTGCCCACGGGGCGCCCCTTCAACTCGGAGAGCGCGTGGGGGGCGCGCGTGTCGCCCCGGCGCACGGTGAGCCGCTCGGCGGCGGCGTAGTACGGACGCGTCAGCAGACAGACGCGCTTCTTCTCCTCGGCCACCTCGATGCCGTTGAGCACCACGTCGAAGTCGCCGCGCGCGAGCAGCTCCAGCAGCGTGTCATAAGGCCCTTGCACCATGCGTGCGCGCACCCCCAGCTTCGCGGCGAGCGCGTCGGCCAGATCCACCTCGAAGCCCACGAGGTGGTTGGGGTCCATGGGATCCTGGAACACATAGGGCGCCCCGCCCTGCGAGTCGGCGCCCCAGAGCAACTCCCCCCGGGCCTTGAGCGCCGCGAGTCCCTCTTCCGGGGCGGGGCTTGGGGATTCCGGCTGGGCGAGCGCGGGGACGCAGACGAGGAAGAGGCCGAGGCACAAGGCTCTGTTCAGGGGGGAGCCCTCTCAAGGGAAAAAGAGCGCGCGAGTGTAGCGGGGCTGGCGCGAACGGGAAGCCCCACCTGAAACGGGAACGTGATAGGCAGCCGCGCGCCGGGCCCGGGCTGTCCGTGGCATGGCGGGCGGGCCGCACGGGGCCCCGAGGAGATGGCGATGCTGAAGTCGGCGATGAACGATTGGGCCTTCAAGGCGATCCAGCTGGAGACGGCGGTGCTGGCGTTGGAAGAGGTCGGTCTGCCCGCGAACATGAAGGCGCTGTGCGACAAGGCCGAGCAGGCCCTGCTCGAGCTGGTGCGCCACTGGAACACGCAGAAGCCCAAGGCGGACGAGCGCAAGTGGACGGTGGTGCCCGCCGAGGCCCAGGGCAAGCCCCAGGACGAGGAGCTCGCCGAGTTGCTGGAGGAGATGAAGGAGGACGGCGTGGAGGAGTGGTCCCTGCACCGCCTCACCAGCGACAAGGGAGACACGGTGGAGACGCTCGTCTCCGAGGATCGGGCGTGGATGTCCGCGGGGGGCGAGTACTACTCGGGCCAGTGGGACGAGGAGAAGCAGGAGCTCGACGTGGGCCGCGATGACGAGGAGAACGAGCTGGGCACGGGCCTCATCCTCAACCTGCGCGGCGAGCTCGTCTTCGAGTCGCACCTGAAGGACTGAGTCCGCGTGAGCGGCCTGGCTCCTGGTTCCTCCCCCGTCGTGCCGCCTTGCGCGCACGCGGGGGGTGGCCGTTGAGCGGGACGCCCCTAGTTTTGAGGTGCGTGGCTGGCACGGACGAGCAGTGTGAGTCCGGTGCGCGACGGGGGTAGTACCGGTGGGATGGCGGGGCGTCGAGGGGTGCCCGTGCCGGACACGCTCCTTTGAAGGGGTTGTTGGAAGTGGCTATTCCCTGGACTCCTCGTCCTCGGGCTCCTCGCGGGGACTCCTCCGTTCCTCGTCCTGCCCGAAGACCTCGGCGGCGGCTCCATCGTCCTGCTGGCTGGACCAGGTGGTGTGGCCCCCGGCGAAACCCTCGAGGGGTCGCGTGCCCCGCGTCGCTTCCACTTCCAGATCGCGCACTTCCATGTCGCGCAGCCGGTGTCGCTCCTGATCCCGTTCCCGCTGGTGCAGTTTCTCCACTGGGTCGTTCATCGACTGACACCTCCTTGTCCCAAGAGTGGGAACGGTGGTCACCACCGTCATCCACGCCCCTGTGAACCCCCCGTGGCCGTGCGCTCGTCCGCATGCTGGAGGGACGAGACCCTTGCGGGGGCGCGGCGTTCCTTGGAAGTTGGAGCGATGAACCTCGCCCACTCTTCTGGAAACACGGCCACGCTGCTCGTGCCGGGCTACCGCGGGAGCTTCCTCGTCACGCAAGGACCGAAGCCCGAGCGGGCCTGGATCACCGCGGGACAGGCGCTCGTTCGGGGAAACCGCTCGCTCGCCCTTCCTTTTCCTGGCCGGCGCCCCGAGCCGACCTATGGGCCCCTGCGGCCGGACGGTCCCATGACCCGGGTGGGGGTGCTCTTCGCCTCGGTGGATGCCTATGGCGCTTGCTTGAGGCACTTTCCGGGGCTCGTCCCCTTTGGGTACGACTGGCGGCAGGACGTCCGGCGCAGCGCGGGCGAGTTGCGCGCGCGCATCGAGCAACTCGTGGCGGAAGGAGGCGGCGAGCGCGAGATCAACATCGTGGCCCACAGCATGGGCGGACTGGTGACCCTGTATTGCCTGCTGCATGGCGGCGAGGGCGGAGGACCGTGGTCTGGCGCGAAGCACGTGCGGCGCGTGGCCATCGTGGGCACGCCATTCAATGGCAGCGCGGCCGCTTTCGATGACCTGCTGCTGGGCACCCAGACGGTGCGCAACCGGGGCCTGCTCACGTCCGACACCCTCTTCACCTTCCCCGCCGTGTTCCAATTGCTGCCTCCGAGGGGCGACTTCCTCGTGGACGCCAGCGGCGCTCCCGTGAAGTGGGACGCGTTCAATCCGGCTGTCTGGAGGGAGAAGGGCTGGGGTCCGTTCCGGGATGCCTCCTTGCGCGAGGACGAGTCCTACCGCTCGCAGCTCGAGCGCATGCTCCAGGCGCACCGGGAACTCGACGAGGCGCTGAGGCCCACGTCGCCGCCGCCTCCGCCTCCATTCGAGACCCTGGTGGTGGTGGGCTCGGGCCAGCCGACGCCGAGCGGCTTCCAGGAGAAGAATGGAACGCTCGATGTGGAGCACCCCTTGAATGGGGACGGCGATGGCTCGGTGGTGTCGTCCCGGGCCCTGCCCTTGCTGCCCATGGCCTACCGGCGCGTGGACAGCAAGTCCGAGCACGTGGCCCTCATGTCCGACAAGAAGGTGCTCGTGGCCATCGAACGCTTCCTGCGGGGGGAGACCGTGGGGGTAGGGGGAGCGGGAGGACGTGCTGGAGAAGGCGGATGAGCCAGGGGCGGGGACGCGAGCCGTGGTTGCAGATGTGCCACCGCTGCTTGATGCGGCTGGAGCCCAAGGCGGGAGGCGTGGACCTGCCACGACGGGTGCGAGCCACGCTCGCGCCCCACTCGCCCACGGGCTCCGTGGCCGTCAGCCTCACCGGATGTCTGGGTTATTGCCCCGAGGGGCGGGTGAGTGTCCGATGGTTGGGTGAGCCCACGGCTCCCGACGTGGTAGGGATTGACCCGATGAAGGACGGTGTAGAGCTTGTCGCACACCTTCGCCACCCGGAGACGGAAGGGCGCTGAGCGGGAGACTTCCCAGCTCTGTTCAATCCAAGGTCCCGAGCGCGTTTGACCTGTAACTTTCCGTTGTCAGTATCGTCATGAAGCGGATGGGGCCCGCTCGTACCGGGAGGCGAGAGCACTGGTGGGAGGGGGCCGCCTCGCTACGTTGACTCCACACAAGCTGTTTCGGTGCCGGGACGGCAGGGGTTGGGGGCGCGTGTGGACGGTCATCAGGTAGGAGTCGAGGGGGAGTCTGTCTTGTCAGTGGAAGAGAGCACGCCGGCTCCCACGGCCGTGTCCTCGTATTGGTATCGCGGGCGGGACTCGCGGCCCCAGGGGCCCCTGAGCAGTGCGCGGTTGCGTGAGCTGTGGGAAGAGGGCGGGCTCGACGCGCACTCGCTCATCTGGTGCGAGGACTGGCCGCATTGGAAGCCGCTGTACCTCGTGCCCGAGTTGTCGGGAATAAGGGTGGCGCCGGCGCTGGCGTCCGTGCTTCCGGCGCGTCCCCGGGGCAATACGTTCCCGCCGCTGCCCTCGCTCGCCTCGGAGGAAGAGGCCTGGCTGCGGCAGATGCATGAGCTGAAGGCACGGGTGCGCCGGGTGGTCGAAACGCCCACCCGGAAGGTGGAGGCCGTGGCCGCCCGGCGTTCCCGCCGTGGCCGTCTGTTGTTGGCCGGGGCGCTCGCCGGGCCCGTGCTGATGGGCCTGAGCTTGAGCGCGCTCCTGGTCGTGTTTCCCTCCTCCCCGGTGCCCTCGCGGGTGCTCTCCCTGATGCGCTCGCTGTTGCAATGGCCCATGCCGGCTCCGGCCAGGACGGAGTTCATCCTGCCTCAGGCCCCGCGTCCGCCCCGGTTCGTGCCGCGGACGAGCCTGGGCGTGCCGCGGATGGGCTGGGACGTCCGCACCTCGATGGGGTTCGGGGCGGACTTGGGCGATGTCGTCCTGGCGTCGGGGAGGGGAGCGCCTCGGGACGTCGCCTGCGCGGAGAAATGCAAGCGACCCCGGCCGGCCTTCCCGCTGGACAACCCCGAGTACGACAAGCTGCTCGACAAGGCATTCGAGCGGGAATTGGGCTTCGATCAGGAATCCACCCACCGCGCGCGGGCCGAGCCACCGCGGCCCCAGCGCACCGTGTACATGCCGCCGGATCCGGGCACCGTGCCCCTGGAGTCCCTGTCCAAATCGGACATCGTCCATGTGGTCAGCGCGCACCGGGATGACCTCCAGAGGTGTGTCCGGCGCTACGCCCCGAAGCGGTCGGCGCGCGCCAACAAACAGCGCGTGGTGATGCGCTGGCTCATCCGGCCGAGCGGGAGCGTCACCCGGGTACAGGTGGAGGAGCGCACGCTGAGGGGGTCGCTGTTCGCCTTCTGCTTGCAGGACACCGTGCGCGCGTGGACCTTCCCCAAGCACCGGATGCAATTCCACGCGACCATCCGCTTTCCCTTCGAGTACTAGGGACGCCCGGTCAGCGCGCGGAGAGCTGGGCCGCCTTGAGCAGCGCTTCCACCATGGGCACGCTGCTCGCCTGGCCCTTGCCCGCGATGTCGTAGGCGGTGCCGTGGTCCGGTGACGTGCGCGGCACGGGCAGGCCGAGCGTGACGTTCACGGTGCGCTCGAAGTCCAGCGCCTTGGCCGGGATGAGGCCCTGGTCGTGGTACATGGCCAGCACGACGTCATAGGGGAAGTCATCCACCCGGGCGAAGAGCCCATCCGCGGCCAGGGGGCCATGTGCATCCACGCGCAGCCGGCGGGCGCGGCGGATGGCGGGGGTGATGACTTCCACCTCCTCGCGGCCGAGCAGTCCGCCCTCGCCCGCGTGGGGGTTGAAGCTCAAGACGCCGATGCGGGGCGCGTGGCCCACCACGGGGGCGAGGCTCCGGGACAGGAGCTGGAGCTGCGCCACCAGCCGCTCCACGGTGAGCAGGCGTGACACCTCCACCAAGGGGACATGGTTGGTGGCGAGCGCCACGCGCACGCGCGGGCCGTCCATGAGCATGAGCACCTCGCGGCCGAACGCGTCCGCGAGCACCTCCGTGTGGCCCATGAAGGGGATGCCCGCGCGGGAGATCTGCTCCTTGGACACCGGGGCCGTGCACAGCGCGTCCACCTGGCCGGCACGGGCCGCGGCGATGGCCGCCTGGACATAGGCGTATTGTGCCCGGCCGCCCTGGCGCGTGGGGTGCCCGGGCTGCCGGTCCTTCTCCGCCAGCTCCGTCACCACGCACACCGTGGGACGGACAGGCCGCGAGAGCGTGGCGGGGGTGGTTTTCTCCCAGGTGCCAAAGAGGGCGAAGCGCTCGAGCGCCGGTCCATCTCCGAACACCACGGGCACGAGGGCCCGGCGCACCCGGGGCAGCGCGAGCGCCGCCGCCGTCACCTCCGGGCCGATTCCCGAGACGTCTCCGAGGGAGATGCCGACGAGGGGGCGGGCGCTCAGATCTTCGTCTCCACGGAGGCCTTCTGCCGCAGCTCCTGCACGTACTGCTCGACGTACTTCTCCGTCTTCTGCAGCTTGAGCCGCGACTCCAGCTCGGTCTTCACCGTGTCGAAGGGAGCCACGTCCACCGAGCGCCGCTCCTCCACCTTGAGCACGTGCCAGCCGAACTGGGTGCGCACCGGCTCGCTCACCTCGCCGTCCTTGAGCGCGAAGGCCACGCGCTCGAAGGCGGGCACCATCACCCCGCGCCGGAAGAAGCCCAGGTCTCCGCCGTCCGCGGCGCTCGGGCCCTCGCTCTTGTCCTGCGCGAGCTTCGCGAAGTCCACGCCCGGCTTGCGCGCTTCCTCGGCGAGCGCGAGCGCCTTCTGGCGCGCCGCTTCCACCTGGGCGGGCGTCGCCTTGGTGTCCACCTGCACGAGGATGTGCCGCGCGTGCACCTCGGCGTCACCCGACTCCATCTTGTTGTACTGGGTATAGGCCGCCTTGAGGTCCTCCTCGGACACCTTCACCTTGGGGCTCACCTTGAGCTGCACGAGCTTCATGCGCGACATCTGCTTGCGCAGGAAGTCCTTGTAGGCCGCCACGGTGAAGCCCTCGCCCGAGAGGAGCCGGTCGAACTGCGAGTCGTCCGTGATGTTGTTCTGCCGCTTCACGTCCGACACCGCCGCCTCCAGCTCCGAGTCCGTCACGGAGAGGCCCAGCTCCTGGATCTGCTCCTCCATCAGCTTCTCGCCGATGAGGGTGTCCAGGGCCTGCTTCATCACCCGGGCGCGTTCCTCGGAGCGCTGCTGGGAGTCCCGCGCGCCGCCGTTGATGCGCGCGAGCTCTGGCGCGGCGCGCTTCTCCACCTCGGACAGGGTGATGATGTCGCGGTTGACGACCGCGGCCACCCGGTCCACCAGCTCCGCGCGCGCCGTGGCGCCCTGCAGGAGCAGCGCCGCCACCATCGTCCCAAGCCACTTCTTCATAACGCTCCGTCTCTCTTTCAAGGCTTCGCCGCCGTATGGGTGACGGGCCGTCCGCGGATGGCCTGCAGGTTGGCCTCGTTCACCCACACCTGGGCCTTGCTCCGCAAGTCCTGTTCATACTTCGCCTGCGCCTCCGCCCGTCCCCGCGCCAGCAGCTTCGCCTCCACCTGCTCCCGCACCTCGGTGAATTCCAGCTTGCGCCCCGGCTTCTTCTCCAACACGCGGAACAGGTGGTAGCCGTACTCGGTCTCCACCACGTCGGACACCTGTCCCGGCTGGAGCGTGAAGACAACGGCGTCGAAGGCGGGCGGCATCTGTCCCCGGGGGAAGAGGCCGAGGTCTCCCCCCACCCGCGCGTCCGCGCTCAGCGAGTACTTGCGCGCCAGCTCCGCGAACTTCTTGCCCGAGCGCAGGAGCGCCTGCACCCGCCTGGCCTCGTCCATCCCCTTGACGACGATCTGCGCGGCGCGCACGCGCTCGGGCGTGGTGTAGTCCGCCTCGTGCGCGGCGTAGTCCGCGCGCAGCTCCTCCTCCGTCACCGCCACGCGCGTGTACACCGTCGTGGCGAAGAGCTTCTCGATGGTGAGGCGCGCGGCCTCGTTCGCCTTGAGCTGGGCCATGGACAGCTGGCCCTCGGCGAGCACGTCGTTGAAGTTGCCCGCGGGGTAGTCGCTCGACAGCCGCAGCACGCCCCGGTCCACCTCGTCGGGCGTCACGGTGATGTTGTGCGTGCGCGCCTCCTGCAGGAGCACCATGCGCGAGACGATCGTGTCGAGCAGGGCCCGCTTGTAGGGCTCCACCTCCTCGGGGGAGGGCTGGCCGGATTCGGTGCTCGAGGCGATGAACTCGCGCTCCAGCTCCTGCTCGAAGTCGGCGCGGGTGATGGCCTCGCCATTCACGGTGGCCACCACCTGGGCGTCGGGCTCCTCCTTGTCCTTCTGGGAGCAGCCGGCGAGTCCCAGGGCGAGCACCAGGGGGGAGGCGAGGCGGCGGATGACGGCCAGGCGCATGGGCGAGCTCCTTGGGTGGATCATGGCTCCACGGGGGGGGAGGGAAAAGCAGAAGGAAGGGTGCCCGGCGGGGGACCGCTCGTGGGCCGGGCCGGAGTGAGCGCGTCCACGTGCACCCGCGCGAGCGCCGCGGCGTCCACCGCGAAGTCCGAGCGGCGCGCGAGCCCGGCGAGCAACTGGTTCCACGCGCGGGTGCGTCGCTCCTGGGCGATGCGGCCGGAGAGCTGGGCGCGCACGTCCTCGCGCGACAGGTCCAACGCCGCCTGGTGTCCGGTGAGCCGCAGCACGTGCAGTCCCGCGTCGGTCCGCACCACGCCGCTCAGCGCGCCGAGGCCCTGGGGCACGAGCGCGCGCGCGGCCTCGGCCAGCTCGGGCCCGAAGTCCTGGGCGAGCACGTCGAAGGAGCGGAAGCGCATATCCCCATCCAGGGGTTGGGTGCGCGGCTCCTCGCTGTGCGCGCGCGCCAGCCGTCCGAAGGCGGCGAAGTCTCGCGCGGGCAGGGCCAGGGCCTGGAGGCGCAGCGCCTCGGCCTTCTCGCGCGCGGCGGCGACCCGGGGCGCGTCCGCCCGGGGCGCGGCGAGGAAGATGTGCGAGAGCCGCACCTGCTCCGGCCGCACGTAGTCCTCCCGCTGACGCTCATAGGCCGCCGCCACGTCCGCCTCGGACACGGGCGGAGCGGCCGCGTCGAGCTCGGTGCGCATCAGCCGCGACACCAGGGCGCGCTTGGTGCCCGCCACCACCTCGGGATCATCCTGGAGCCCCCGCGCGAGCGCCTCGCGCACCAGCAGCTCGAAGCGCGCCAGGCCCTCCACGTACTCGCGCTTCTGCTCCAGGGTCTGGTAGCGCTCGCGCGAGGCGGGGGTCATCTCCTCCAGGTGCCGGCGCAGCTCCTCCGCCGTCACCCGGTCTCCCGTCCAGGAGGCCACGGGCGTGCCCCCCGGCTCGCGGGTATGGCGGAAGTCCACCACGGCCTGACCCGGGAGCGCGGTGCGCTCGCAGCCCACGAGGGCGAGCACGGCGAGGCTGGAGACGCGGAGGACGGAGGGCATGGCGGGCGCGGGTCCGTGGCTAGCACGCCAGGCCAGAGCGGACAACGGGGCGGGCCTAGGCCCGGGTCGCGTGACTCGCCAGGAACGCTTCCACCAGGGGGAAGATTTCATCCGGCGCCCGGCGTCCGAGCACCAGGTCCGCGTGACCGTAGTCCGCGGCGAAGCCATGCCCCTTTCCGGCCACCACCAGCTTCACCGGGCCGCCCAGGTACTCCTGCGCGCGCGCCACGGCGAGCGGGGGAGCGAGCAGGTCCTTGCTTCCCGCCACGAGCAGCACGGGCAGCTTCACCCCGGCGAGTGGCGTGCGGTAGCAGGTGCCATTCACCATGCAGAAGGAGTCGGTGGAGATCCACTGGGCGAACTGGCGCGCCACGCCGCCGGAGATGTCCGAGGGGAGATTGGCCAGGGCGCGGCGCACCACGTCCTGGTCCATGTTCTCCTCGAGCATCATGTAGCGGGTGAGGGGCCCCGGGGGAGCGCCGAACAGGGCGATGCCGGTGATGCGGCGGGCGGGAATCGCCTTGAGCCGCAGCAGGGGCTCCACGCGCTGGACGAAGACCTTGAGGCCCGGTTGCACCGCGAAGGTGAAGGGGCTGCCCAGGGCCACCGCGGCCCGCACGGGCGCTTGCGGGTTTCGGGCCAGATGGCCGTACAGCGTGAGGCCTCCCTTGGAATGCCCCACCCAGAGCACTTCCTTGGCCCCGGTGGAGAGCACGGTGCGCAGGGCGCAGCGCACGTCGTGTTCCGCTTGATCATCGAAGGAGTTCTCGTGACACGGGCCCGCGAGCCCCCGGCCGCGCAGCTCCATCACCCACGTCTCGAAGCCGGCCCGGGCCAGGTAGCGCGCCAGGCTGTAGCGCTCGTCGAAGTCCATGTGGAAGCGGTTGACGCCCAGACCATGGCAGAGGATGACCGGCTCGGCGTGGCGCCGTTCCCCTCGGGGGTGATAGCGCCCGAGCGCCACCGCCGCTCCATCGTCCGTGGGCACCCGGTACAGCTCATCGGGCTTGAAGGGCAGGGTGAGCAGTCCGGCGCCGTCGCGGCTCACCGCCCGCGAGAAGAGATCCGCCATGCGCGTCAACCTGGGCCCGTTTCGGTTCGTCACCCGAGGACTCTAACGCGCCCCTGCCTGGGGCCGCTTTGTTCAAAATCATCTCATCCCACAGGTCGGCAAGGTGGTTGCAGAGCATCCCACCTGTTCAAGCCGGGAGGCGTGTAGATGCGGCAAAAGCCGACTGTTGCGGAAAAGTTGTCGTCGTTCGAGGTCGCCCTGGTACCCACGGACACCCTGCTGCGGGCCCTGGGAATGATGGATCGCTACCGGCTCCCGCTCCTGCCCGTGGTGGGAGAGACGGGCCTGTTGGTGGGCCTGCTCAGCCGGGCGCATGTGATGTCGGCGTGGGGGGTGGATCCGCTCCTGCCGGTGTCCTTGGTGATGGCGGCGTGTGAGCGGTCGTCGCGTCCGGCGCTCTACCCCGTGCCGAGGTGAGGCCTCGAGTGGGAGAACACGGCGGCCCCCAGGGAAGGCGGGTGCGCTATCTTCCTCCCCGCCGTGTCAGTCCCCTGGACCGTCTACATGCTGTGCTGCCGGGATGGGACCCTCTACACCGGTGCCACCAACGACCTGGAGCGCCGTGTGGCCACCCACAACCGGGGTCGGGGCGCCGCGTACACCCGGGCCCGTCTGCCCGTGACGTTGGTGTGGAGTGAGCAGGCGGCCGATCGAGGGGCCGCTTTGCGCCGCGAGGCCGCTCTCAAACGACTTCCCCGCGCCGAGAAATTGAGACTCGTGGCACGGGTTCGACCCTGACCCGGGCTGGGTTCCGCCTGACCCCGATTCATGTCAAGTTAAGCCCGTAACCCTTGATTCCCCGTGGAATCGGGCGAGACGGGATGGCCATGGGACAACCGCACCGAGGTGCGACGGCGCCGGAGGAAGCACGAGTCCTGCGGGTGGTGGCGGTGCGCTCGATTCTGTTCTGGGGCCTGGATGTGCTGTCGGCGATGCGGCTGACGTGGGACACCTTGATGCTGCGTGGGCTGTGGGCGGGACTGATGATGGGATTGGCATGGGCTCTCGAGGTCCCAGCACCCTCGAGTCAGGGACGGGTGCGGTTCATCGCCGGAGTGCTGCTGCCCAACCTCTTCATCCCGCTGATCGCGCACCGGCTGGGCGGCACGTCCAATCCCGTGTTCGCGGGTCTGTGCATCCTGCCGATGTTCTCGATCATGCTGCCCTGGGAGCGGCCCTGGGAGGTGGTGGTCCGGGTGGCGCTGCCCATGGTGGGGGCGAGCGGGGTGATGGCCCTGGAAGGGGTGGCGTGGCCCCAGCGGGTGGCCTGGCTGTTGTTGCTGCTGAGCTCCGGGACGCTCGGGGTGATGCTCAGCCGCTACAACCAGCGGCTGCGGCTGGTGTCGGAGCGGGCGCGAGAGGAGGAGCTCGAGGCGAAGCAGGCGCTGGCGGCATCCCAGGATCGCGCGATGCGGGCCGAGCGGCTGGCGCAGGTGGGGCGGCTGGCGGCGGGAGTGGCGCACGAGGTGCGCAACCCCCTGGCCTATGTCCAGGCCAACCTGCGCTACCTGCTGGAGGAGTGGCGGCAGAAGACGGAGAGCGGGGCCGACGCGGATTTCACCGATGCCCTGAGCGAGACGATGCAGGGCGTGGAGCGCATCCATCAGATCGTGAAGGATCTGACGGTGCTCTCTCGCTCGGAGGACGTGGTGGCGCCGGTGGGCCGGTGCGAGCTGTCGCCGGTCATCGACGCGAGCGTGCGCCTGGCGTCGGTGCGGCTCAAGTCGCTGGTGAAGCTGGCGGTGGAGGTGCCGGGCACGCCGATGGCGCGGGCCGAGCCGCGGCGCCTGGGGCAGGTGTTGCTCAACCTCCTGCTCAACGCGGCGGACGCCATCGAGGACGCGAAGGTGCGGGACGGGCAGGTGGTGTTGAAGGTGGAGGTGGTGGCCGAGCGGGTGCGGTTGCTCGTGGAGGACAACGGGCCGGGCATCCGGGACGAGCACCTGTCCAAGCTGTTCACCACGTTCTTCACCACGAAGGCGCCGGAGAAGGGCACGGGGCTGGGGCTCGCCCTGTCGCGCGAGTACGTGGAGTCCTTCGGCGGCACGCTGCGCGCGGAGAACCGCCCCGAGGGCGGCGCGCGCTTCATCGTGGAGCTGCCGGCGAGCTGACGCCTCAGACGGTGGGGCCGGGCGGGGGCGGCGCCAGGGGCGGCTCTCCGGCGAGTTTCTGCTTTTGCTTCTTCGCGCGCGTCACCACGAACACGATGCCGAGCACCAGCGCGATTCCCGCGCCCGCCAGCGTACCCGTGAGCTGGTAGCTCAACAGTTGCTGTGTCACGTTCCGGATGACCTCGGGCAGGTTGCACATCATCTGGGTCGCCTGGATGCGCGGCGTGTTGTCCCACTCGAGCCACTTGGGCCCCAGCCAGGACGCCGAGGCGAGGCCCAGGAAGGCTCCCGCCAGGATGAAGGTGAGCAGTGTCTTCAAGGTGGCCATCGTCCGGGAACCTCGGTCAGGAGACGTGGGAGCGAGCTTTAGCACGCGCCATCCCGCGTGTTATCTGGAATCCCGTGCCGCTTCTTCCGCTCGCCGCCCTGTTCGGGGTCATCACCTTCGTGTGTGCCCTCTTCCTGCTCGTCCACGCGTTCCGCCGCAGCCTGGGCACGGGGATGATGGTGCTGCTGGTGCCCTTCTACCTGCTCGTGTACGCGTTCAGTCAGTTCGAGCATCCGCGCAAGAACCTCATCCTCGCGGGCTTCTTCGGAAGCACCGTGCTCGCCGCCGTGTTCCTCGGGCTGGGCGCCCATACGCTGGAACAGGTGATGACGCGCCCGCCTTCCTCCGGCTTCTGAGCCCCGTCACGACGTGGAGTCCGCCCCCGAGCCGCCCGCCTTCGGCCCTCCCCGCTGTCCCGCGCATCAACGGACGGCGGTCGCCACCTGCGCGCGTTGCGGCACCTTCCTGTGTGGTGAATGCACGGAGCTCATCGGGGAGACCACCGCCTGCGCGGATTGCTTCGCCCTGCTCCAGCGGCGGGGCGCTCCCTCCTGGGCTCTCACGCTGACGCTCGGCCTGCAGGTGCTCGCCCTGTTGTCCGCGCCGCTCGTGCTGCTGCTGCCCTTCCAGGTGCGGGTCGACATGGGCCATGCCACCATCGTCCTGCCCCTCTTGCGGCGCCTGCCCGTGCTCAACCTCCTGGCGTTCGGCGCGGGAGGGTTCATGGCCTCGCGCGAGCTGCGGCGCCTGGAGCGCGCGGAGCTGCCTTCCCGGGCTCGCACCATGGCGCGGGCCACGCGGGTGCTCGCGGGACTCAACCTCGGCTTCGTCCTGATCCAGGGCGTGCTCGTGCTGCGGCTCGTCCTCGGGCTCCTCGGGGGATAGCCCGCGCGCTCACACTCCGCGCTCGTTCGGATCCCAGATGTACTTGTGCATCTGCAACTGGAAGCGCACCGGCAGCCGGTCCGCGATCACCCACTCGGCCAGGTCCTTCGTGGTGACCTTCCCGTGCACCGTGGAGAAGAGCAGCTCGTACGGCTTGTCCAGCAGCCGGTGCTCGGCGATGAGCCGCTTGCTCCACTCGTAGTCCTCGCGGTCGCCAATGACGAACTTGAGCTCGTCGTTGGCGTTCATCGACTCGAGGTTGCGGTAGTCGTTGCGATCGCTCTCGCCCGAGGACGGCGTCTTCATGTCCACGATCTTGTGCACCGCCGGAGGCACCAGCCGCACGTCGATGGCACCACTCGTCTCCAGGAGCACGGTCATGCCCTCGGCGAGCAGCGCCTCCATCAGGGGATACACGCCCGGTTGCAGCAGGGGCTCGCCCCCCGTCACCTCCACCCGCTGGGCTCCGAGCGCCTTCACCTCGGCCACCACGTCCGCGTTCTTGCGGCGCGCGCCGCCCTGGAAGGCGAACTCGCTGTCGCAGTAGGTGCAGCGCAGGTGGCAGCCGGTGAGCCGGATGAAGGAGCACAGGAGCCCCGCGTGCGACGACTCGCCCTGCACGGAGAGGTAGATCTCCTTGACCACCACCGAGTCAGCGGTGGGAACACGACGGGGCTCGATGTGGGGGCGGGCGAGGGGCATGGGCGTGAATCCGGGGGGAAGCATCGCTTCAACCCCACCCGGGCGGGCGATGCAAGCGCGGAACGGGCCCTCCCGGGATGCCTGCCCTCCAAGGGGACGCGGGGCTCAGCCCGGAGGCGTCCGGGCCTTCACCTGGGAGACGAAGGCGTCGATGAGCCGCCTCGCGATGCTCAAGGGCGGGGGAATGCGGGGCAGTTGATCCACGGAGAACCAGGCCGCCTCGGCGATTTCCTTCCCGTCCACGTGGATGTCCCCACCCGCGTACTCCGCCGTGAAGCCCACCATGAGCGAGCGCCCGTAGGGCCACGGCTGACTGCCGAAGTAGCGCAGGTTCTGGATGTCTATCCCGACCTCCTCCTTCACCTCGCGCATCACCGTCTCCTCCAGGGACTCGCCCACGTCCACGAAGCCGGCCAGGGTGCTGAAGAAGGCGCCCGGGAAGCGGGCATTGCGCGCGAGCAGCATCGAGTCCCCCCGGGTGATGAGCATGATGACGGCGGGGGAGATGCGCGGGTAGAAGGGCGTGCGGCAGGCCGTGCAGCGGCGCGCCCGCTCGCCCGGAGTGATGGCCGTGGGCTGGCCACAGCGTCCACAGAAGCGGTGCTGCGAATCCCACTCGGCGATGGCGATCGCCCGGCCTCCGAGGCTGAAGAGCACCTCGTCCACGACCGGGTAGAGATCCCGGGCGGGCATGAACCGCATGCCGGCGGGGGGCGGGGTGTCCTTGGGCAGCGCGGTGACGTAGCAGTCCTGTTCGTCGAGCGTGCCGAGGTAGTGCGCATGCTCGGCGAGCGCGGGCAGCCGGGACACCGTGGGGATGAGGGCCGTGCTCTCCCCCTCGGTGACGAGGAGATCGAATCCACGCACGGCGAAGAGCAGCGCCGGGTCGCGGGAACGCTCGGGCGCATCGAATCCAGGAATGAAGCGGGGTGTGCTCACGCGCGACACCTTAGCGGGACCGGATACTCTGGGGCGACACCGCCCCCGCGGAGACACCGTCCCCGATGACACACGACGCCGCCCGACGCATTCCGCCCGGGCCGAAGGGCCATTGGCTCCTCGGTAACCTCCCCGCGCGCAGAGCCGATCCCCTCTCCCTCTTCCTCCGAGGCCGCGAGCGGTACGGAGATGTGGTCCGCTACCCGATGGGCCCCTTCCTGATGCACCAACTCAGCCACCCGGATGACGTCAAGCGGGTGCTGGTGGACAACGCGCAGAACTACCAGAAGACCGCGTTGATGCAGCGGCTGCGGCCCGTGTTGGGCGAGGGGTTGCTCCTGAGCGAGGGGGACTTCTGGAAGCGCCAGCGCCGCCTCGCCCAGCCCGCCTTCCACAAGGAGCGCCTGGCGGGCATGGCCACCGTCATCACCCGGCTCATCGAGGACGCGCTGCCGCGCTGGGACGCGCTCGCGGAGCGGGGCGAGCCCTTCGACCTCTCGGCCGAGTTGATGCGGCTCGTGCTCGCCATGACCGGCCGGGTGCTCTTCGGCGCCGACCTGAGTGACTCCGCGAGCGACGTGGGGCGCGCGGTGACCACCGTGTTGGAAGAACTCAACCATCAGGTGCTCTCCGTGCTGCCCCTGCCCGCGAGTCTGCCGCTGCCGGGCCACCGGCGCCTGCGCCGCGCCATCCAGGTGTTGGACTCCGTGGTCTTTGGCATCATCGACGCACGTCACCGGGGAGCGCACTCCACGGAGGATCTGCTCGCGATGTTGATGGAGGCGCGCGACGCGGACACCGGCGAGGGCATGAGCGACCGGCAGTTGCGCGACGAGGTGATGACGCTCGTGCTCGCGGGGCATGAGACCACCGCCAACGCGCTCACCTGGACCTTCCATCTGCTCGAACAGCACCCCGGCGCCGAGACGCGGCTCGCCGAGGAGGTGACGCGCGTGCTCGGCGAGCGGACGCCCACGCTCCAGGACCTGCCCCAACTGGGCTACACGGTGCGTGTCTTCGACGAGTCCATGCGGCTCTATCCGCCCGCCTGGCTCATCAGCCGGGTGGCGCTCGCCGACGACGTCCTCGGGGGCTACCCCGTGGCCAAGGGCACCATCGTCGTCATCCTTCCCTACGTCATCCACCGCCACCCCGCCTTCTGGGAGCACCCGGAGACCTTCGATCCGGATCGCTTCCTGCCCGCTCGTTCGGGCTCGCGTCCGCGCTTCGCCTGGCTGCCCTTCGGGGGCGGTCAGCGCATGTGTGTGGGCAGTGGGCTTGCTCTCCTACAGGGGCACCTCGTGCTCGCCATGCTCGCGCGGCGCTATCACTTCCAGCGTGTGCCCGGCCACCCGGTGGAACCCCAGGCGCTCGTGACGCTGCGGCCCCGCCATGGCCTGCGCGTCATCGCCAGCAGGCGGTCCGCGCCGCGTTGACCCTCGTGGCCAGGGGCGGTATTCGCCAGGGATGTCACCTGTTCGTGACATGGATGGAACGACGGGTCCACACAAGGGGAGTGCACGGATGAGCGCGAAGCTGGGCGCTGTATTGCTGGCGATGATGAGCGGGGGTCTTCTTCCGGAGCAGGCGAGGGCCGAGGAGAAGCCGCGTCCGGCTCCCAAGACGGCGGAGCAGTTGTTCGCGCCCACTACCGTGTGGAACGTGCACCTGACGTTCACGCCCGAGCAGTGGGCGGCGCTGGAGCCCAAGGTCGTCGGTTCGCCCGAGGAGCGGATGCGTCACTTCACGCCCGGGCGGATGCTCTCCGCGCGCATGGTGGCCGAGGCCGACGGCGACAAGTCCGGCACGTTGTCCAAGGCCGAGTTCCAGTCCCTGGCGGGCCGCTGGTTCACCGCCTGGGACGAGGACAAGCGGGGGGGGCTCGATGGCAAGAACCTGCGCGACGGACTCAATGATTTGTTCGAACTGGGGGCGCTGAACGGCCCCAAGGCCCAGGATGCGAAGGAGCAGCGCAGCGACGACATCGCCGCCGTCATGGGCCTCGAGTTCGAGACCGCTCGGGCGGACCTGGAACTCGAGGGCCAGACGTTCAAGGACGTGGCGGTCCGCTACAAGGGCAACTTCTCGTACATGCAGTCCCACGGGGACCTCAAGCGTTCGCTCAAGGTGGATCTCCACGAGTTCGTGAAGGACGAGCGCCTGGGAGGCCTGCACAAGCTCAACTTCCACAGCAACGTCACCGACACGAGCTGGATGAACGAGGTGCTGTCGCACCGGCTCTACCGGGACGGGGGCGTGGTGGCTCCCCGCACCGCCTATGCCCGGGTCTCGGTCACGGTGCCCGGCGTGCATGACCGGCACTACGTGGGCCTCTATTCCCTCGTGGAGAACATCGACTCGGCCTTCGAGCGGATGCACTACAAGACGGACAAGGGCGCCCTTTTCAAGCCCGTGATGCCCAACCTCTTCACGGACCTGGGCGACGCCTGGGCACCCTACGAGAAGGTCTACTACCCCAAGGGAAAGGTCACCGAGAAGCAGCAGGCGCGGCTCATCGCCTTCAGCAAGTTCGTGAGCCACGCCAGCGACAAGGACTTCGCCTCCAAGCTCGAGCAGTACATCGACCTGGACACCTTCGCCCGCTACCTGGCGGTCACCGTCTCCCTGACCACGCTCGACAGCCCGCTGATCATCGGCCACAACTTCTACGTCTATCTGGATCCGCGCACCCAGAAGTTCTCCATCATCCCGTGGGATCTGGACCACTCCTTTGGCAATCTCAACATGTTCGTCAACAAGGAGATGGAGACGCTGAGCATCGAGCGGCCGTGGCAGGGCGACAAGCGCTTCCTCGCGAGGCTCTTCCAGGTGCCGAAGTTCAAGAAGCTCTACCTGGCGCGTCTGAGGGAATTGCAGCAGGGCGCCTTCAAGCCCGAGCGCGTCAAGGCCCTGGTGGACGAGACCGCGGCGGTCATCCGGCCCTCCGTGAAGGACGAATCCACGGAGAAGCTGGCGCGCTTCGACAAGCTGGTCGCGGGTGAGCCCGTCGAGCAGTTGCCCGTGCGCGCACCAGGGATGAAGAAAGGCCAGGGTGCTCCTCCGCCTCCCAATCCCTTCAGCAACGAGAAGGTGCGGCCCATCAAGCCCTTCGTGGAAGCGCGCTCGCAATCCATCACCGCGCAGCTCAACGGCAAGGAGCAGGGTTTCGTCATCAAGCACCCCCCCATGGGGCCGGGCCTGTTCTTCGGCCACTTCATCCTCGCCGCGCTGGATGCCGACAAGAATGGTCTGGTCTCCCAGGAGGAGTTCTCCCAGGGCTTCCTGCGGTGGTTCGATGCCTCGCCCGAGGCGTCTGGCGACGCGCTGTCGGTGGATCAACTGCGCATGGGAATCGACAAGTCCCTGCTGCCTCCTCCCGGGGCCATGCCCGCCGCGCCCGCGCCCTCCGCCGACTCCTCCGACGACTGAGCGGACGGGGAAGTGCTTGACGGTGCGGGGCCAGGGCGGCTCGGATGCTCGTTCATGACCGAGCCGCTCACCCGCGCCGAAGCCTCGAACCATACCCAGACCTCGCGGCACGCCGATGTGCTCGCCTTCGTCGATGCCCTCTGTGCCCGGACGAAACTCGCGAAGCGGGTGGACTTCGGCCAGAGCGGCGAGGGCCAGCCCCTGACCGCCCTGGTGGTGAGCGATCGCAACTGCTTCACCCCGGAGCTGGCGCGCAAGCAGAAGAAGGTCATCGTGATGGTGGAGGCCAACATCCACGCCGGCGAGGTGGAGGGCAAGGAGTCCGTGCTCGCGCTCGCGCGGGACCTCACGCTCACGAAGCTCGGCGCGAAGCTGCTCGACAAGCTGTGCCTCGTGCTGGTGCCGGACTTCAACCCCGATGGCAACGATCGCATCAGCCCGGACAACCGCAAGCTCGACCTGAAGAACCTCGAGGGGCAGGTGAATCCCGAGGGCGGCGTGGGCACGCGCTACACGGGCGAGGGCTGGAACCTCAACCGCGACAGCATGAAGCAGGAGGCGCCGGAGACGCGCGCCATGGCGAAGCTCCACCAGCAGTGGTGGCCGCACGTCTTCATCGACTGCCACACCACCGACGGCAGCATCCACGCCTTCGATCTGACCTACGACACGTCGCACTCGAACGAGCCGCTCTTCCAGGAGCTGCGCGGCTTCAACCGCGTCATGCTCGAGCGCGTGGCCCAGGCGGTGTCCAAGCGTCACGGCTTCGACAGCTTCTGGTACGGCAACTACAAGGAAGAGGGCAATCCCCGCTCGGGCTGGCACACCTACCCGGCGCTTCCGCGCTTCGGCAGCCATTACCGCGGCCTGCTCGGACGCATCGACGTGCTGTTGGAGACCTACAGCTACCTGGACTTCCCGCGCCGCTGCGAGGTGATGCGCGCGTGGTTGCTGGAACTGTTCCGTGACGCCGCGAAGAACGCCACCGCCTACCTCGCCATCACCTCCGCGGAGGAGGCCCGCGTCATCGCGCGCGGAAAGTCACCCGATGTGTCCGCGCTCGTGGGCATCAACTACGGCGTGGCCACACGCGACGAGCAGGGCGCGCTCGTGTTCGAGTACCCGGCCCACGTGAAGCCCGGCGACGAGGCGGAACTCCTGTCCTTCGACGAGGCGAGCATCACCGCGCGCCGCTATCCCGGCAAACGCAAGAAGACCTACCGCGCTCCGCACCACCGCACCTTCGTCCCCACGCAGACGGTGAGCACGCCCTCGGGCTACCTCGTTCCGGAGTCGCTGGCCTCGCGTCTGGAGGGCCATGGCATCCGCTTCGAGCGCCTGGACGCACCCCAGCGCTTCACCGTGGACAGCTACCGGGTGGCCCGGCGCGAGGAGACGTTCAGCCCCGACGTGGCCGCCAACGTGCCCCCGCCCGGCCAGGCCGAGGTGCCCCTCAGCCAGAAGCCCAAGCCCGTGCGCTTCGAGACGGTGCTGACCGTGGCCCCCGAGCGCTCCTCGCGCGAGTTCCCGAAGGGCACGCTCCACGTCCCCACCGCCCAGCGCACCGGCACCCTGGCCGTGTACCTGCTCGAGCCCCACTCGGATGACGGCTTCTGCCGTTGGCGCTTCCTCGATGACGGCATCACCGTGGGCGAACTGTACCCGGTCCACCGCGTGGTGGCGCCGGTGAGCGCGCCCAAGAAGGCCGAGTGACGCGACCTCAGAGCGTCGGCAGCGGTGGCGGCTCATCGGGCAGCCGCCTGCGCACCAGCCGCATCCCCTTCTTCGGCCCCAGGTCCACGACCATGTAGCCCTGGCCCTCGATGCGCACGCGCTGACTATCGCGGGCCGCCCCCGTGGCGAGCCATTCGTCCGCCGCCTCGCGGGTGTCGAAGGTGTGTTCCACCCGGAAGCTCATGCCGGAGGGCGGGGAACTCTTGCGGTAGAACTCGCGGAAATCCTCGAGCTTCTGGAGCTCGTCGCGGATGTAGAGCAGCGCGGCCGCGCACACCCGGAGCGCCGCGTCCTCTGGCGTTCCCCTCGCCTGTTGCTGGCTCACGGACTCCACACTCTGGAGCACGGACTCCACGTCGAAGCGCGAGGTGTAGGTCCTGCTCATGCCCGTTCCCCGAGAGAGCGAGCAGGGTCACCACCGCTGTCCGTCATCGACCGCGACATCCACTGCATCGCTCCCTCCCTCGGGGGCACCGCTCCGCTCCAGTGCCATTTCCGGGTGAAAAAACAGTAAAATCAAGGATTTGGAGGGGGGGGGGGGGGGGGGGGGGGGGGAAGAGGTGAAAAAAAAGCCCTCCCCCCCGGGTTCCCCCCCCCCCACCCCCCCCCCTTCCCCCCACCCCAACCGGCTGCGGAGGCCCCC
>Ga0081606_1000036_pt1 | contig 139518 bp, 100 predicted proteins | sample EareggfetidaYelm_FD_71127 | JGI IMG/M metagenome (GOLD analysis project Ga0081606, IMG submission 71127) | Earthworm egg capsule microbial community from the University of Washington, USA - E. fetida Yelm (SPADES assembly) (version 2) | ecosystem: Host-associated > Annelida > Reproductive...
CCCTGACGCTTCCCGAGACCCTGTCGATGCTGCGCCGGGTCGCCGAGGCCCTGGCCCACTCCCACCAGCGCGGCATCGTCCACCGCGACATCAAGCCCTCCAACCTGCTGCTGCGCGGCGGCCGCCCCGAGGACGTGGTGGTGCTCGACTTCGGCCTGGCGCGCCACGCGGTGCCCTCGTTGGTGGGCGTGACGGGCAGCCACACCGTGGTGGGCACCCCGGGCTACATGGCGCCGGAGCAGGCCTCCAGCCACCTGGACATTCCCCCCGCCGCCGACATCTTCTCCCTGGGCTGTGTGCTGTACGAATGTCTCACCGGCAAGCCGCCCTTCGCCGCGCCCCACTTCGCCGCCGCCCTGGCCAAGATCCTCTTCACGGAACCCGAGCCCCTGCAGTCCCTGCGTCCCGGCCTTCCCTCCGGCCTGCAGGTGCTGGTGGACCGCATGCTGGCCAAGGAGCTCCAGCGTCGGCTGCCCGACGCCGACCGGCTCCTGGAAGCCCTGACGGCGTTGGAGTCCGTGCCCGATCTCCTCCTGCCCCGCGGCGAGGCCCATCCGCCCCCCATCAGCCTGGCGGAAGTGGAACAGACCCTCGTCAGTGTGCTCCTGGTGTCCCTGCGCACCGCGAACTCCGCGGGGGCGACGGCGCTCAAGGAGCAGGGCATCCAGGTGCGCGATGCCCTGCGCACCACGCTCAAGCCCCATGGCGCCCAGGTGGAATTGCTGGCGGATGGCTCCCTGGTGGCCACGCTGGTGCCCGAGCGCGGCACGGCCACGGATCAGGCGGCGCTGGCGGCACGTTGCGCGCTGACCCTCAAGGAGCGCTGGCCCGAGGCCTCGGTGGTGCTGGTGACCGGCCTGGGCGTGCTCAACGCGCGACTGCCGGTGGGTGACGCCATGGATCGGGCGGGCACCCTGCTCAAACAGATGCAGCGCCAGCGGGATGCCTCCCAGGTGGTGATGGACGAGGTGACGGCGGGACTGCTCGGGCCGGGTTTCCAGCTCTCGCGCTTCGACTCGAGCACCTACCTGCTGCACACCGAGCGATTGAGCACGGATGAGTCCCGGCCCCTGATGGGCAAGCCCACGCCGTGTGTCGGCCGGGAGCAGGAGTTGGCCCTGCTCGACTTCACCCTCACCTCCTGCATCGAGGAGCAGCAGGCCCGGGTCCTGTTGGTGATGTCCCCGGCCGGCGTGGGCAAGTCCCGACTGCGGCACGAGTTCCTGCGTCGTCTCGAGCGACGGGAGCAGCCCGTCCAGGTGCTGCTCGGCCTGGGGGACGCCATGAGCGCGGGCGCGTCCCTTGGCCTGATGGGCCAGGCGCTGCGGCGGCTCTGTGGCATCACGGACGGAGAGACCCTGGAGAAACGCCGCGCCCGTCTCCATCAGCGGGTGACCGCGCACCTGCCAAAGGCCCAGGAGATGGTGGAGTTCCTGGGCGAGCTGTGCGCCATCCCCTTCCCCGACGAGGACAGCCCCCGCCTGCGCGCGGCCCGGAACGATCCGCGCCTCATGAGCGCCCAGATCGGCCCCGCGCTGGTGGACTTCCTCAAGGCCGAGTGCGCCCACCAACCGGTGCTGCTCGTGCTGGAGGACCTGCACTGGAGCGATGCCTTGACGGTGCGGTTGGTGGACGAGTTGCAGCGGGAGTTGGCCGACCAGCCCTTCATGGTGCTCGCGTTGGCACGGCCCGAGGTCAAGGAGGCCTTCCCCGGTCTGTGGTCGCGACACCTGCAGGAGATGATGCTCAAGGGGTTGAGCCGCAAGGCCTGCACCGGCCTGGTGCGCGAGGTGCTGGGCGCCCAGGTGCCCGACGCCATCGTCCAGAAGGCCGTGGAGCAATCCGACGGCAACGCGCTCCTGCTCGAGGAGCTCATCCGCACGATGGCCGAGGGCCGCGGAGTCTCCGTTCCAGGCACGGTCCTGGCCCTCCTCCAGGCGCGCCTGCTGCGAATGCCCTCGGAGGTGCGCCATGTGTTGCTGGCCGCGAGCGTCTTCGGTCACTCCTTCTGGTCCCAGGGCGTGAGGGAATTGCTGGGTCCCCAGAACACGTCACTGGAGACGCACTTGCGGCGGCTCGTGGAGGAAGAAGTCATCACCCAGCAGTCCACCAGCCGCTTCGCCTCCGTGGACGAGTACCACTTCCGCCATGCCCTGGTGCGGGACGCCGCCTATGCGCTGGTGCCCGAGAGCCAGGTGCCCTCGGCCCATCGGCTCGCGGCGGCCTGGTTGGAGCGGGTGGGCGAGCCAGATGCCCTGATCGTGGCCGCGCACCACCAGCGGGGCCGCCAACCCGAACGCGCGGCGCGCTTCTACGTCCAGGCGGCGGAACAGCTCTTCGAGCGGCACGACCTGGTGGGAACGCTGCGCTGCGTGGAGACGGCCCTGGAGGGGGGCGTGAATGGCGAGGCCAGAACCTGGCTGCGCGCCCTCCAGGCCGTGGTGCTCGTCTGGATGGATCAGATGCCGAAGGCCCTGGAGATTGGCGGCCCGGTCCTGAAGGAGCTCAAGGCGGGCAGTCCGCTGTGGTGCCGGCTCGCGGGCGGGCTCGTCACGGGATACCTCTTCAGTGGCGACCAGACGCATGTGGTCCGGGTGAGCCGGCTCCTGCTGTGCGCCCAACCCGAACCCGAGGCATTGGTCGCCTATGTCGAGGCGTGTACCTGGCTGGGAGGCACGGCCCTCTGGTCCGGCGTGCGCAAGGGGACGGAAATCCCATTGGCCCGAATCATGCGGGTGGGTGCCGAGGTCATCGAGCACGATGCCGTGGTGCGAGGCTGGACAGCGAATCTGAAGAGCCAGTACCTCCATTTCTTCGAGCCCAGCCCCTGGAAGGCCTTCACGGAGGCGGACCTGTCGAAGAAGGGCTTCAGTGAAGCGGGCATGGAGCGCCATGCCAACGTGGGACACGCCCAGATCGGGCTGGCATTGGCCGCGATGGGGGACCTCCCCGGAGCCCTCGAGTTGCTGCGAGGGGCCGCGGCCCAGATCCAGGGCACGGAAAACCAACTCTTCGCCTCCCTGGTCCGCTACCACCTGCTGCGAACCCTGGCGAACAGCACCGAGCCCTCCCACTGGCAGGAAGCGCACTCCCTGGTGAATGAATGGATGGGGGGCGAGGCGGATCCCTTCAGGCGAGGCATCGCCCAGCTCGTGCTCGCGCAGGTGATGATGGCCCGGGGCGTGGCCTCCGCGGCCGAGAGACATGCACAACAGGCCTGCGACTTGTTGGCCTCGCTGCGCACCTTCCTGATCGATGCGCGAACGCTGCTCGGCAATGCGTTGCGCGCCCAGGGGCGTGTCGCGGAGGCCCGGCAGGTGGCGGAGCTGGGGGTGCAGGACATGGAAGAGATGAAAGTCCAGGGCGTGTACGCGGTGGCCATGCACCTGTCCCTGGCCGAAGCCTGTTTCGCCCAGGCGGACACCGACAGAGGCGAAACAGCCCTGCGCAAGGCCCTGCGCTGCGTGCAGGCGCGTGCCGCCGACATCCCCGAGCCGGACGTCCGCGAGCGCTTCCTGAGCCAGGTGTCCGAGAACGCCCGCACGCGGCAACTGGCTCGGGAGCGCTGGGGCGACGCGTCGGCCTGACGAGACTCAGTGCTCGTGCTTGCAACGGCCGAGGAAGCGCACCAGTTCCGTGTGGAACCACTGCGGCGCGTCCAGCATCGGCCAGTGACTGGCGTGCGGCACCACGGAATGGGACATCGCGGGACGCTGGGCCACCAGCGTCTCCGGACCGGTGGTGGCCGCCAGTGCGTGCGTGGGCCCCGTGAAGCGCGCGAAGGCCTCGTCCGGATCATAGGTCAGGAGTGACTCCAGGTTTCCGGCGATGGCCTCCCGGCGCGAGGTGCGCAGCGTCTTCATCACCAGCGCGCGCGTCTTCTCCTTCGCCTCGAGGAGCAGGGGCGTGAGCCAGTGCTCGTGGAACGCGCCATACTTCGCCGCGCTGAAGTTCTCGAGCCACGCCTCCGCGTCGGCCTTGTCCCGGCGGCGCATGTCTCCGGCCGCCTCGACGTAGAGGAGCCCGGCGAGCCGCTCGGGGTAGTAGGAAGCGAAGGCACCCGCGACCGCCGCCCCGAAACCATGTCCCACCAGGACGAACTTCTGGGGCAGGAGCGCATCGGCCACGGCGACGACGTCCTCCACCGCCGCCTCCACGCCGAAGGGGCCGTGGGAGCCACCGCTCTCGCCCAGCCCGCGCAGGTCGAACGCGACGCTCAGGGTCGCGAGACCGTGCTGCACCTCGGCCCAATGCGTCCGGTCGCCCGAGATGTCGTGCACGAAGAGAAGGGGGAATCCACCGGCTCCTTCCGTTGTCGCCATGAGGCGCCCCACGGGTCCGGATACGGTCACTGTCGTCGGGTCCTTGTGAACCATCGTCTTGGCTCCCCGCCCCGGGACGGGCGCTGCCCGTGCCTCGCTCCACACCATCTGAAGCGCCAGGGCCCTCTTCCCAGTCTGCCCTACTCCTATAGTGAACGAGTCACGCGCTGCGAGCACGAGCCCACCCCTGAACAAAAGGCGTATCGGCCCCCGTGGCCGCGGGCTCCTCACCGGTACACGCGATAGGTCTCCGCGCGCTCCGACGGCGGCGCCGAGGGGTGGGTCTCCACCTTGAATCCCCTGGATGGATTTCCCTCCTCGCGCCACCGCAGGTGCCGGTTGGCGATCTCCGAGCACGGCGGAGGCGCGTCCCAGCATCGTCCGACCTGGAGCTCCAGGCCCCAATCCGTCCGGTAAGGCTTCGTGTCCGGCGGAGGGAGCGGCATGAACCCTCCCGTATTCCACCCGGGCGCGGTCGCGGACAGGAACAGACTCCCCGTCGCGAAGACGACGAGCACCAGCGTGAGTTCAAGCGGACTCCGGCTTCGAGGCTCCTTCGAGAGCAACGCGAGGACCCATCCGTTGACCGCCAGGAGCCAGAAACATGCCCCCGCGAAACGGGGATCCGGCGAACCCAGGAACCAGAACAACAGCCCCACCAGGGGCGGCAGCAACAGGAGCACGGAGGAACCCGGCCGGCGCCACGGCAGTACGAGCATCGAGGCGAGCCACAGCACCACCGGGAAGAGCACCTCCCCATTCAGCAGGACCAGGCTCCTCGCCCAGGGCCCCAGCCACTCCCGACTCGAGAGCACCTCATGCACGGGCACTCCCGGACGGCGGCCCCAGGCCTGGATGTAATCCACCAGGTTCTCGACGGTCTCGCGGGGGATCCGCCAGTCCACCGGAACCCCTCCGAAGGCGCTGGGGTACGCGGGATAGCCCGTCAGGATGATGCCGCGCAGAACCCATGGCCCGAAGACACCCAGTCCCAGTGACACCATGTGCACGAGCGCGGTGCGCACGAACACTCGCCGCTCGCCAGCGCGGGCCCGCCCCACCCCCAACGCCAACAGATACGCCGACAGGCCGAGTCCCGCCCAGGACAGCTTCACGGTGAGCCCCACGGCGGAGAAGAAGGCCATGCACCCCACCCAGGCGCGCTCGGTGCGAGGAGCCCGGCCCGCGCTCAGCCACAGGCGCAACAGCAGTTCGCCCGCGACGTAGCCCAGGCAGTAGATGGCGATGTCGGGCGACAGGCTCGTGTAGTTGCCCCCGAGAATCCGCTCCACCACCGAGGGAAGGAACAACGTGGCGAAGAGAGGCCATGCCCGGGCCTGGGGCGGAGCGCGCAGGAGCCGACTCACCCCCCACAGGGAGCGCCCAAGCAGCATGAGCAGCAACAGGCTATTGGCCAGGGCGTGGGCCCGGTGCGCGAACGGTCCGACCTGGAGGACGGCGGCATAGAGGAAGTACGTCTGGTTGAAGGCGAGCCGGTCGAACAGATTGCCCAGTCCGGGGACGATGGGCTGTTCGGACAGCCACCGCACCGTGGCGAGGAAGTAGGCACCGGTGTCGCCGTTCCTCGGGGCCTCCAGCGCGAGGTTCGCCATGCCCGCCGCCGCCAGGAGGAAGCCCCCCATGAAGAGCCGGTGCCCGCGAACCAGGCGCCGGACGGAGGCGAGCAGCTTCCGGCCATTCCAGAGGGCGCCTCCCCCTCCCAGCAGGGCGACGAGGAGGGAGGCCCGTCCATCGACGGGGAGGAAGAGGTGCCAGGACTGCAACAGCACCAGGAGCAGCGCCCAGCCCAGCCAGAAGACGGTGAACCCGTCGCCACGAATCGACCCGGGCAGGCGCAGCACCCGGCAGAGCCCGGCCCCGAGCCCCCAGAGCACCAGGGCCGTGACGAGCCAGCCGAGCAACACCCATGACATCGCGCTCCACATCCGGGGCGCATTCTGTCACGCCGGGGCGGGCGTCACGCTCCCGATGGCGGACCCCCGCGTGATACAGACGGCCCGCATGGAGAGTGAAAAGCTGCTGTCGTCCTTCGTGAAGGTGCTCGTGTCGGACGCCGAGCGCTCATTGAAGTTCTACGAAGCACTCGGCTTCAAACGCCTGAACGCGGATCCTCCCTTCACCCACCTGCGCTGGGAGAACCAGGCCGAGGTGTACCTGGTCTCCGTTCCCGCGGCGGTGAGCATGGAGGGCCGCCGGGGCCTGGGCGTCCTCATCGGCATCCGGGTGGGCGCCGTGGGCCTGGAGGAAATCGTCGCCCGAGCCCAGGCCCTCGGAGCCACCGTGGAGGGCCCGACCCGGCAGCCCTGGCACACGCGGGAGATTACCCTCGCGGACCCGGATGGCTACCGGTTGAACTTCATCGAGCCCGCCTGAACCGCCCGGCGGCGGCTACCGGCCAGCGAACTGCACGCCCTCGAAGACGAGCGTGGGCGTCCGGGCGGAGCTGTACGGATAGGGATCCGCACCCACCGCCACGAGCCGCTTCCACAAGTCGAGCTGGTTGCCAGAGATGTTCATCTCGCTGAGGGGCTCGGCGAGCTGGCCTCCCCGCACGCGGAAGCCCTGGACTCCGAGGGAGAAGTCCCCGGTGACGGCGCTCGAATTGCCTCCGAGGAAGCCCGTCACGAGGATGCCCTCGCGCAGGTCCTCCAGGAGTCCGGCGCGCGCCTTCGTGCCGAGCTTCCAGGCGAGGTTCGAGGGCGAGCTCGTCGTCGGACGCCACTGGAGCTTGCGGCCGTAATAGCTGTCGACGAAGTACGTGCGCAGCACACCTTGCTCGAACAGCGGCAACGTACGGGAGGCGATGCCCTCCCCATCGAAGAGGCGCGAGCCGAGTCCCCGCTTCACGTGCGGCTCATCCGTGAACTCCAGCCACTCACTGCCCACCTTCTCCCCGAGCTTTCCATCCAGGAACGAGCGCTTCTGCTGGATGGACGCGCCCGACATGGAGCCGAGGAGCATCGACACGAGCCGCCCCGAGACCTTGTGGTCCACGGCCATCGGCAGCACCGCCGACTCGCCCTTCGTCGAGCCGATACGTCCCAAGGCCCGTTCTCCCGCGCGGCGGCCCAACGCGGACGCGGCGGGCAGATCCTCGAAGAAGCGCGCGAAGGCGGAGTCCGACTCCTCGGGCCTGCGGCCGTCGGGATCCTGGACGCTCACCTCCGCCGAGGCGACGAATTGCGTGCTCCGCGAGCCTCCCTCGAAACCATTGGAGGTGACCCGGTAGGACTCGCGGAACAGGTCGCCGAAGCCCGTGGTGACGGAGAGGATGGCCCCCTTCGTGTCGGCCGCGCGCGCGCCCTCCTCCAACTCGCGGGCGAAGCGCTGGCGCTCCTCGGCGCTCAACTCCGCCTGGCGAGGGTCCTCGATCACCAGGTCGACGGAGGCACGCCCCTCGTAGAGTTCGGCATCCGGCAACCTCCGGTGCTCGTCGCGCGCCAGGGCCCTCGTCATGGACAGGCTGTCGGCGATGAAGCGCGAGAGCGCCTCCGGACGCAGATCGCTCGTGGACACCGAGGAGTAGCGTCCATCGACATAGAGCTGGAGCGACAGGCCCCGGGTCGTCGCCTCGGAGACCTTGTCCAGCCGGCCGTCCCGCCACTGCACCTCCACCTCGCGCATGCGGCCCGCGTTGGCCGACGCCTCGGTGGCGCCATGCTCGCGCGCCAGTTCCACCGCGCGCCGTGCCGTGTCCCGCAGGTTCGTATCGATCGTCGTGCTCATGTAAGCCCCCCTCAGGAGTTGCGCCCACCGACGGTGATGGAAGCGACGCGGACGGTGGGAATGCCCTGGGACACCGCCACGCCCTGCCCGTCCTTTCCACACGTCCACCCGCCCTCGTCGATGACGAGGTCGTCGGCCACCATGTCCACCTTCTCCAGCACCTTGGGACCGTTGCCGATGATGTTCACGTCCTTGATGGGCCGCGTGAGCTTGCCGTCCTCGATGAGGTAGCCGTTCTTCACGTAGAAGGTGAAGTCCCCCGCGCCAATATTCACCTGCCCGTTGGTGAAGTTCGAGCAGTAGATGCCCTTCTTCACCGAGGCGATGATCTCCTCGGACTTGTGCGGACCCGGCAGCATGTACGTGGAGCGCATGCGCGGCAGGGGCGCGTGCCGGTAGCTCTCGCGGCGGCCATTGCCCGTGGGCTTCACCTTGTAATGCCGCGCGGAGATGGAGTCGTGGAGGAACGTGGTGAGCACGCCGTTCTCCACGAGCATCGTCTTGTCCGGCACGTTGCCCTCGTCATCCACGTTGATGGCGCCCCGCGCGTACTCGTTGGTGCCGTCGTCGACGATGTTCACGAAGGGCTGGGCGATGGGCTTGTTGATCTTGTCCGCGTAGATGGACGTGCCCTTGCGGTTGAAGTCCGCCTCCATGCCGTGGCCAATGGCCTCGTGCAGCAGGATGCCCGAGGAGCCCGCGGCGAGCACCACCGGCATCTCCCCGGCGGGCGGCTGCGAGGACTCGAACAGGATGGTGGTGCGGCCCACCGCCTCGCGCACGATGCGGCCCATCCGCTCGGGCGAGTAGAAGTCCAGCCCCGCGCGTCCCGCGACACCGTAGGCGTTCTGTTCGCGTTTGCCGTTCTGCTCGGCCACGCACGACAGGTAGAGGCTCGTCATGGGCTGGATGTCCTCGACGAGCCGCCCGTTGCTGTCGGCCACGAGGATGGCGCCATGCTCGTCGGAGAACGACACGCCCACCTTGGCGATCCGGGGGTCCGCCTTGAACGCCGCCGTGTTGAGCTGATCCAACAGGGGCAGCTTCTGCTCGGGGCGAACGGCGTCCCAGCCCGTCTGGAGCACGTAGCGCTTGGGCAGTTCCTTGAAGACGTGGAAGTGCTGGGGGCCGGGCCGCGAGGGCCCATCCGCGATCGCCGCCGCCGTGCGCGCCGCGCTGCGCATCGCCTCGAGCGTCAGATCCTCGGTATAGGCGTAGCCCGTCTGGTCTCCCTTGACGACGCGCACGCCCACGCCGAGCTCCACCATCGTGGACGCCTTGCTCACCACGCCATCCTCGAGCGACATGGCGGTGGAGACGCGATGCTGGAAGAACAGGTCGCCGTAGTCCCCGCCGCGCGAGAGGGCGGCGGCGAGGGTCTCCCGGATGAGGGTCTCGGTGACACCGAAGCGGGCGAAGTACCCGATGGACTGGGAAGGCCCGCCCGGGCCCGCCTTCGTCAACTCCGCCAGTCCGTCACCCATCAAATCGCTCTGCGTCATTGCGCACCTTCCTCCTGCCCGGCTCCTGAGTGATGTTCTCCACGCCCTGTTCCTCTAACGAGGTCTCCGCGCCCCCGCTCACGCCACCGACGTCATGCGGACCACCTCGTCGAAGGAAGTAAGCCCCATGGCGAGCTTGCGCACGGCCGCCTCGCGCAGGGTGCGCGTGCCCGCCCGGCGCGCCACGTCCACCATCTGACTGTGGTTGGCCCCCCGGGAGATGAACTCGCGCAATTCGTTGTTGAGGTTGACGATCTCGAACGCGCCCGTGCGGCCCCAGTAGCCGGTGCCCCGGCAGCGCACACACCCGGCGCCCTTGACGATCTTCACCCCACCCGGGAGCAGGGGGAGGGGCGTGCCCAGCATGGCCAGTTCGTCCTGGGAGAGAGTCGTCGGCTGCGCGCAGTGCGGGCACACCCGCCGCAGCAGGCGCTGGGCCATCATCCCGATGAGGCTCTGCGCGAGCAGGAAGGGCGGCACCCCCAGGTCCTTGAGCCGCGCCACCGCGCCGATGGCGTCGTTGGTGTGCAGCGTGGAGAGCACCAGGTGGCCCGTGAGCGCGGCCTGCACGGCGTTCTCCGCCGTCTCCTCGTCGCGGATTTCGCCCACCATGATGACGTCCGGATCCTGGCGCAGGATGCTGCGCAGGGCGTTGGCGAAGTCGAGCCCCAGCTTGGGTTGCACCTGCACCTGGTTGAAGCCGTCCCACACCATTTCGATGGGATCCTCGATGGTGGTGACGTTCACGTCCGGACCCGCCACCGCCTTGAGCGCCGAGTAGAGCGTGGTCGTCTTGCCGCTGCCCGTGGGGCCCGTCACGAGGATGATGCCGTGGGGCTGGTCGATCCACGTCTCGAAGACGGTCTTCTCCTGCGGGTCGAAGCCGAGCTGGGCGATGTCCTGCACCAGGGTCTCCGGGTCGAACACACGGATGACGATCTTCTCGCCGAAGGCCGTGGGCAGCGAGGAGACACGCAACTCCACCTCGCGCCCGTCCTTCTCCGTCTTGATGCGGCCGTCCTGGGGCTTGCGCTTCTCGGAGATGTCCATGCGCGAGAGCGTCTTCACGCGCGACACGATGGGCGGATGCACGCCGCCGGGCAGCGTGTACACGGAGTGCAGCACACCGTCGATGCGCAGGCGCACGAGGGAGTTGTTGCGCTTGGGCTCGATGTGGATGTCCGAGGCGCGGTTGTCGAAGGCGTAGCGCAGCAGGTAGTCCACCGCCTGCACCACGGGCTGATCCGCCGCGTCCAGTTCCTGCCGGCTGCTCAGCGAGACGAGCTGCTCGAAGTTGCTGACCTGCGGTGAGTTGCCGGGGTTGGTGTTGAAGTCATCCGCGGCCTTCGCCAGCGTGCGCTTGAAGCCGTAGATGTCCGCGATGGCCCGGAGGATGTCCGTCTTCGAGGCGAGCACCGGATCGATCGCCATGCCAGTGAGCACGTGGATGCTCTCGAAGAGTTCCTTGTCGAAGGGGTTGGCCACCGCCACCACGAGCCGGCCGTCCTGGCCCTTCTCCAGGGGCAGCAGCACATGCTTCTGAGCGAAGGGCCGGGACACGGTGCGCGTGGCCAGCCCCATGTCCAGCTTGAGCGGATCCACCTTCTTGTAAGGGACGCCCGCGGCGCGCGCGGCGATCTCCGTGACCCGGTCCTCGTCCAGTGAGCCCCGGCCATCCGCCAGGGGCACCTGGAAGGCGGCCACGATCTCCACCGGGGAGACTTCGTAGCGGGCCGCGTCCTTGCCCACGATGCCCTGGTTCTTGAGCACACGGGCGCGTGCGGCCTGCTCGCGGGTGAGGATGTTCTGCCCCTGATCGGCGGTGAGCACCCGTTGGGACACGAGCGCATCGAGCACGAAGGACAGGGAGAAATCGGTCTTGCTCCGGCTGGAAGGGGGAGCGGGCGGGGTCACGGGCGCTGGCAACGGCGTCTCCTCGAGGCCACGAAGAACACGGCAAGAGCACCGAGGAATCCCGGCGCGTTCACGGCGGAGCCCTGGCAACCACACCCGGGGCCGGGGACGGGCCCGGGGCCCGTCCCTCCCTTCGGCGGAGAAGGGACTTGCGAGCCCGCGTCCCGGGGGCCTTCGCAGGACGAGCAGCCCGCGTCCGCCGGCCCAGGACCCACACACTGCCCAGCGCCGGAACACGTGGAACCGGTGGGGCAATCCGCCTGGGCACGGCAGAGAGGCAGGCAGCCGCGCGCCCCCTCGGGAAAGTCCGCGCAGTGGAGCGCGGGATTGCACGTGCCCTGCTCACAGGCTCGCACGCACATGAAGGCTTCGTCGGAGCCCACCTTCTGGCAACTGGAGCCCCCCGGGCAGGTGGAGGAGCACTCCCCCGCCGCCTCGCCACAGGGCTGCGAGCAGACGCCCTGAGAATGTCCGTTCACCCGTAGGCAGGACTCGCCGGTCCCGCACTGCTTGTCGACGTCACACGGCGTGCCGATCCGCACGCCCGGGCTCTGCTTGGGCACGCACCGGTTGTCGCAGGAGCGGCACGTGTAATCCGGCGCACAGTCATTCTCCGCGCTGCAGGTCGGCACGCAGACGTTGCCACCCGTCGACACGCTGTCACAGAGGTAGCTGGCGCGGCACTGTCCCGTCAGCTCGGGCTGGCATTGGTCGAGGCAGTAGGCCCCATCGAGCGCGGCGACACACTGGGAGCCCGAGGGACAGTCGTTGGTCGTGCCGCACGGACGGGAACAGTAGCCTCCCACCCACGCCTCGCTCCCCGAGGGCCGGAAGATCCGCTCGATGCAGACGTACGGAGACGGGCCGCATTCGGAAGGCAGGGCGCACGCCCCACCCACCGGAGTGGCCGCTCTCGCGGTCGCCCCCCAGGCCAGGACGCCGAGCACCACCGCATGAATCCAACTGCCACCCCGCATCGACGCTCCCATCGTGGACTTCGAGGGGCGCAGTCTATCCGCGAATCGCTCGGATGGTGGCCTCCACCAACGCTTCGGGCGTGGGACGATCGGCCACGGCCGCCACCTCGAGCCCCAGGTGCGTCAGCGCCGCCGCGGTGGTGGGCCCGATGGCCACCAACCGGGCCGTGCCCAACCGCTCCCGCCCCGCCTCCTCCAGGAACGACTCCGCGGTCCGGGGCGAGGCGAACAGGGCCACGTCCGGAGGAGCGGCCTCCAGAAGTTCCCGCGCCTCGTCTGGCAACGGGGTGCTCCGGGAGCGGTACGCCGTCACGCGCGTCACGAGCGCGCCCTGCTCGCGCAAGGCCTCCTCCAACTCACGCCGCCCCTCTTCCGCCGCCGGCAGCAACACCTCGTCGCCCGGCCGCAACGCGGGACGCAGCACCTCGGCGAGCGATTCCGCCGTGCCCGCGGGAGCCTCGGCGGCCACCTTCAGGCCATGGCTCTCCACGGCGCGCGCCGTCCGCGGACCCACCACCGCCAGGCGCACGGACGACAACATCTCCGTGGTGCCCGCTTCCCGCAGCGCGTCCATCAACGCCTCCACCGCCGACGGGCTGGCGAACACCACCCACGCATAACGTTGGATGGACTCCACGGCCGCGAGCAGCGGGCGCGCGTCCTCCGGAGGCACCAGCTCCAACAAGGGGACATGCAACACGTGCGCGCCTTCGTCCTCGAGCAGGAAGCACAGCTCTTCCGCTCGATCCCTGGGGCGCGTCACGAGGACGCGGATACCTTCAAGTCGCCTTTCCACGGCCCGGACTCTAGGACTCCGGCGCGGATGCGCGACCAAAATCACGCAAGATGTCCGCCGCTCCACGCGCGAGCAGATCCTCGGCGAGTGCATCCCCCACCGCGAGCGCCGTTTCCACCGGGCCACTGCGCTCGCCCTCCACCACTCTGGTGCCATCCGGACGGCCCACCAGTCCACGCATATGGACGGTCTGCCCCACCACGGTGGCATGTCCGGCGAGTGGGACGGTGCAGCCGCCCTCCAACCGAGCCATGAAGGCGCGCTCGGCCGTCACCGCCACGCGCGTGGTGGCGTCTTCCAACGGCGCGAGCAGGCTCCGCACCGCGACGTCCTCGGTGCGACACTGGATGGCGAGCACGCCCTGCCCCACCGCCGGCAGACTCAAGGAGGTGGGCAACACCTCGGCGATCTCCGACTCCAGGCCCAGACGCTTGAGGCCCGCGAAGGCGAGCACCGCGCCGTGCAGTTCCAGCTCGCGCATGCGCGCCAGCCGCGTCTGCACGTTGCCGCGCAAGCTGACGATCTCCAGATCCGGTCTGCGCGCGCGCAGGATGCAACTGCGCCGCAACGAGGACGTGCCCAGGCGAGCACCTCGCGGCAGCCGTTCGATCGACAATCCGGCGGGCCCGCAGAGCGCGTCGCGCGGATCCTCACGCACGGGAAGCGCCGCCAGCAGCAGCCCCGCGGGCAGCACGGACGTCATGTCCTTGAGGCTGTGCACGGCCAGGTCCGCGCGGCCATCGAGCAGGCTCTGCTCGATCTCCTTCACGAACAGCCCCTTGCCCCCCACGGTGGACAGCGGCGCGGCCAGGAAGCGATCTCCCGCGGTGCTCATCTCCACGAAGGAGACTTCCAGCCCCGGATGCAACTGGGTGAGCAGCGAGCCCACGTGACGGGCCTGCCAGAGCGCCAGCGGACTCTGCCGGGTGGCGATGCGTACGGCCTTCATCCCTTTCCTCCCTGAACCAGCACGTTGGGGCCCGTCTTGCCAGGCGGCACGGCGGTTTCCTTCTCCTCCAGACCGAAGAGTTCGGCGGCGGCGCCCGCGAGCCGGTTGCCCTCGTGCTCGGGGCCCACCGCGCGCAACTTCGCCGTGGGCTCGTGGAGCAGCTTGTTGACGATGGCGCGCGCCATGGCCTCGATGCTCTTGCGCTGCTTGTCGTCGAGACTGTCCCCCAGCGCGGAGAGCGTGCGCTCCACCTCGGCGCGGGCAATGGCCTCGCCGCGCTGGCGCAACTGCGCGAGCACGGGCACGCCCTGGCGCACGGCGCGCTCGCGCACGAAGCGGGCCACCTCCTGCGCCACCAGCACGCCCGCCTTCTGCGCTTCCTCGGCACGCGCGGCGGCGTTGTCCGCCACGAACTTCTGGATGTCGTCCAGGTCGTACGCGTGCACCCAGTCCAGCGAGCCCACCTCGGGCGCGATGTCGCGCGGAACCGCCAGGTCCACCATGAAGAGCGGGCGGAAGCGGCGCGCCTTGCCCACCGCGCCCACGTTCTCCTGGGTGAAGAGCGGCACGGGCGAGGCCGTGCTGCACACCACCACGTCCGCCTGGGTGAGCAGCGGGAACAGCTCCTCGAAGGGCCGGGCGGTGGCCCCCACCTCGGCCGCGAGCGCCTCGGCGCGCGCGAGCGTGCGGTTGGTCACCAGCATCCGCGTGGCACCGGCCTGCTTCAAATGACGCGCGGCCAGCTCCGACATCTCGCCCGCGCCCACCAGCAACACCGTCTTGTCCGCGAGCCCGTCGAAGACCTTGCTCGCGAGCGCCACGGCGGCGCTGGCCATGGAGGTGGCGGAGCGGCCGATCGCCGTCTCCGTGCGCACCCGCTTGGCACAACCGAACGCCGCGGCGCACACGCGCGTGAGCTCCCCGCGCACCGCGCCCGAGCCCTGTCCCCGCTCGAAGGCGTCCTTCACCTGGCCGAGGATCTGCGCCTCGCCCACCACCATGGAGTCCAGGCTGGCCGCCACCCGGAACAGGTGCACGAGCGCGTCCTCGCCCCGGTGCTCATAGAGGTGCTCCAGCGTCTCGGGGCCGCCCAGGTGCTCCAGCTCGCCCAGGGCCGTCTGCCGCGCCCGGCTCACGTCCGGCGAGGCCAGGTACAACTCCACCCGATTGCACGTGGACACGAGCAGCGCCTCGTGGGGCGACTGGGCCAGGCGCCGCAACAACTCCACTTGAAGGGCGTCGGAGAGCGCGAGCCGTTCTCGGACGGAGAGCGGCGCCGTGCGGTGCGACAGACCCATGCACAGGAACTCCATGCTAGCGCCACCCTCCGCCCAGATGCGCGAAGTCATACGACGAGAGAAAACACAACAGCAGCAAGCCAAACCCCGTCATGGTCAGCAACGCGACCCGCCGGCCCCTCCACCCTCCGAAGAAGCGGGCCCCCACGAGCGCGGCGAACACCACCCACGCCACCAGCGTGGCGATCTGCTTGGACTGCCAGGCCCAGAAGAAACCCGGCGCCGCGCTGGAGAAGAAGGCCCCCGTCACCAGCGTCACCGACAGCGCGATGAAGCCCACCACCACCAGTTGCCGGTTGAGGGTGTCCAGGAATTCCAGCGACGGCAGGCGCGCGAAGAGCAGGCCGAAGCGCTTGCCCCTCACCTGCCGCTCCATCAGCAGGTACATCCCCGCCACGCCCGCGGCCACCGCCGAGGCGGCCACTCCCAGCAAGGCGATGGTGATGTGCACGGGCAACAGGGGCCGCTTCACGTCCGGGTACAGGGGCCCGCCCGCGTCCAGCAGCAGGCCCGGCAGCAACACCGCCACCGCCAGGGGCGTGATGAAGGCGCCAATCACCGGCCGACGGTAGCGCACATCCACCACCAGGAAGATGGCCAGCAGCAGGAAGGCGAAAGTGGAGAAGCCCTGAGCCACGCCCACCGGCCGTCCGCCCTGCGCCCCAAAGAGGCCGAAGAGCGCAACACCGTGCAGGGCCAGCCCCGTGCCCACGAGCACGCGGCCCGCCATGGCGAGCGCGTCCCATTGCCGGACGAGGTAGACGAGATAGACCAGCGCCGCGACGACATAGGCGTGGCAGGCGAGGGAGACCAGCGCGTGATTCATGGCGGCTACAACCCATGGGGCCAGAGACGTCAGCCCATCTTGTTCAGGAGGAACGCGGCGAGAAGATCCGTTTCGGAATCGGGCTTGCCTTCCCCGGAGTCATCCGAGGGGGCGTCAGGCACCTCGGCCACATAACCGGGGACAACCTCGTACGCCGTATCCCCGAGCAACACCGAGTCGGCCATCTGCTCGGCCCCCAAGGACTTGAGCTGCTCCTCGGTCTTCACCTTGGTCACCAGGCCGTTGGTGTCCTCGCCGGTGACGAGCTGGAGGATGTGGACCGCGGGCGTCACCGGGAAGACCCCGTCCTCGCCCGTCACGAGCAGCACGCCGTCGCGCACATCCGCTTTGTCCTCCAGTGCCCACTCCTCGAGTTGGGTCTGGGGAAGGAAGAGCCTCATCACGGAGGGCATTCTACACCGCCCGGCCCCAGGCCGAAGCGCCATCTGGTCGCTGGGCGAATCCAGTTGCGACGCGCGCGCTCCGTCCGCATCTAAGCAAGCAAAGAACCAGGAAAGGCCGCATGCTTGCGGGCCCGGTAGGCGCGTATTACAGCAGGCGCCATCCCGGGCGGTTCGCGGACCGGAGGAGACAACATGGCTGGCGCTGACGTATTGAACATCAAAGACGGGGATTTCAAGAAGGAAGTGCTGGAGTCCAAGGAGCCCGTGCTCGTGGACTTCTGGGCCACGTGGTGCGCCCCGTGCCGCGCCATCGCGCCTTCCATCGATGCCCTGGCCACCCAGTACAAGGGCAAGGCCAAGGTGGCCAAGATCAACATCGATGAGAACCAGGGTACGCCCCAGACCTATGGAATCCGCTCCATCCCCACCCTGCTCGTCTTCAAGGACGGCAAGGTGGTGGAGCAGATCGTCGGCAGCGCGAACAAGGCGCGGATCGAGGACGCGCTGAAGAAGGCCTTCACCGTCTAAGGGGCCGCCCGCTCCCGCGCGGAGACGCTCACCCCGTCCTCCGCGCGAGGGCTACTCGCCCCGCCACGTATCCGTGGAGGTGTGGGCCTTGAGCAGCTCCCACGCCGCGAGCGCATCCACCACCCGCTCCACCTCGTTGCCCAGACCCCGGGCGCGGGGCGAGCGCAGGTACTCCTCGGCGAACGCGCGCAGCCGCGTGTCCAGGAAGAGCCGCGCGAGCGCCACCTCCGTCTGGCCGTAGAACTCCTCGAAACGGATGCCGAAGCCCGAGGGCTCGTCCTCACCGCGAGGCCGTTGCTCGCGCACGATCCGGGCCCGCGCCTCCACGGGAGCAGACCCCGGCTCCAGCGAGAAGCGCACGCGCAGCTCGGTGTCCATGGGCAGGAAGAAGGTGCTCGCCAGGAAGGCGCCTCCCACGCTCACGTTGACCGAGCGCAGCGTGGCCGTGAAGCGCCGCACTCCGGCGTCCTCGATCCACACCTCCACGTTCGTGGTGAGCAGCGCCCGGGGAAAACGCCGATGCTCGGACTCCTCCTCGCTGCCCGGCTCGATGACGGGCGCGAAGAAGGGACGAGGGGCCGCCGGCGCCGACGCGAAGCGCGAGAACGGCACCGGCCTCGTGGCGGGTGACACGGATCGTGGGGGAAGCAAGGACTCCGGGCGTGAGGCCGGGACCACGGGGGCCGCCGGACGCGGGGGAGCGGCCCGGGGCGGAGGCGGCTCGGCCCGAGGCGGCGTGGGAGGAGGGGCCTCCGCGAGCACCGGGGTTTTCGTCGGGGCGGATGTCTTCTTGCGCGAGCCCTTGCCGTCCATCGTTTCCTCCTCCGGAGCGGGACCGATTTGCATACCCCCGGCGCCGTGTTTCATACACCATGCGCGCCTTCGTCCGCGCCTGGAGATCGCGATGTTGGGAAACCTCCTGAAGCCCGAGTTCGACGAACTCATCGCCTCCAAGAATTGGAGCGCGCTGCGCGATGCGTTCTCGGAGATGGATCCAGCGGACATCGCCGAGGTCATCGAGGATCTGCCCGCGGACGAGAGCGGCATCATCTTCCGGCTGCTGCCCCGGGACGCGGCGGCGCTCGTCTTCGAGTACCTGCCGCACCCGCAACAGACGGAGATCGTCGACACGCTGGGCCGTGAGCAGCTCAAGAACCTGCTGGACGAGATGGCCCCGGATGATCGCACGCGCCTGCTGGAGGAACTGCCGGCGGAGGTGACCAAGCGCATCCTCACGTCCCTGTCACCCGAGCAGATCAAGCTCGCGCGCAGCCTGCTGGGCTACCCGGAGAAGAGCGCCGGCCGCTACATGACGCCGGAGTACCTCACGATTCCGGGCAACCTGACCGCGGGCGCCGCACTGGAGTACGTGCGCACCCACGGCCAGGGCCGCGAGACGATCCACGTCCTCTATATCGTGGACGAGAAGGGCCGGCTCCTGGACGACGTGCGACTGGCCGCGCTCGTGATGGCGCGCCCGGACACGACCGTGACGGACATCCATGATCGGCAACTGGTGAGCATCCCCGCGACGGCGGATCGCGAGGAGTTCATCAGCATGTTCGAGAAGTACGACCGGGTGGCGCTGCCGGTGACGGATTCGCGGGGCGTGCTGGTGGGCATCATCACGGTGGACGACGTGCTGGACGCGGCCGAGGAGGAAGCCACCGAGGACATCCAGCGCATCGGCGGTATGGAAGCCCTCGAGGCGCCCTACATGGACATCGGCATCGTGGGCATGCTGCGCAAGCGCGTGGGCTGGCTCACGGTGCTCTTCGTGGGACAGATGTTCACCGCCACCGCCATGGCGCACTATCAGGACGCCGTCGCCCAGGCCGTGTTCCTGAGCACCTTCGTGCCGCTCATCATCTCGTCCGGAGGCAACTCGGGCTCCCAGGCCACCTCGCTCATCATCCGCGCGCTCGCGGTGCGCGACGTGTCGCTCCAGGACTGGTGGAAGGTGGCCCTGCGCGAAGTCATCAGCGGCCTGGCGCTCGGGGTGTTCCTCGGGCTGCTCGGCTTCCTGCGCATCCTCATGTGGCCCGAGCGGGAACTGCTCTACGGCCCGCACTTCGCCTGGGTGGGCGTGGCGGTGGGCATGAGCGTGGTGGGCGTGGTGACGTTCGGCACGTTGTGCGGCTCGATGCTGCCCTTCCTGTTGCGGCGGCTCGGGTTGGATCCCGCCACCGCCTCGGCCCCCTTCGTGGCCACGCTGGTGGACGTCACCGGCGTGGTCATCTACTTCACCGTCATCACCCTCGTCCTGACCGGCCGGGCGCTGTAGCGCGACGCTCCCGGCCCTCGCGGTGCCAGCCCTGACAGTGCCAGAGCTGGTAGGTCGTCACGGGCCGCTCGCCCCGGGTCACCGTCACCGGGGGCAAGGGCCGCACCTCGCCACAATGGGCCGCCAGGCGCTTGGACGCATCGCGAAGCGGTTGCCGATCATCCGCCACGACGATGGCGTCCGAGTGGGGACCGACGCGGTCCCACCAGAAGTCATAGGCCAGGCCCGAGCCACCCAGCGCCGGATCCGACTGGGTCTCCGGGTGGTCGGGCAGATAGAAGGCCAGCTCGCTCGCCGTCTTGTAGCCCCACCCCACCACCAGCGGCGGAGGAGCACCTGGAGTCCCCACCCGCTCGCGTTGGATCTGGACGTGGCGGGCCAACTGACGCCATCCGCTCACCAGGTTGTCCTTCTCCTTGAAGGGAATGGCCGGCCACACGGGCATCAAGTACATGCCCAGCACCAACAGGGCGCCCGTGCCCAGGGCGAGGTACGCGTAGAGCTTCCGGCCGTGGACCCGCCATCCGTCGTGCCACCGGGCCGCGGTCGCCACGAACACGCCGATGTACGCGGGCGCCACCCAATTCATCTTCACCCAGTGCAGGGGGCTGACACCGGAGAAGACCAGGAGTCCCGGCAGGCTCGCGATGCACAGCAACCGGGCGCGCGGATCGCCTCGGAGCGCGGGCCCCACCAGGAGGATCGCCGAGAGCAGGAGCGACAGATAGAGCAGCGGACCCACCGCCACCGCCTGCAAGCCCAGGTAGCGCCCGACCAGGTGGAGCTGAAGCCCATGCACGGTCCGCATCCGCCCCCGCGTCTGGAAGGCGAACGACGCCCAGTCATGCTGGGCATTCCAGATGAAGACGGGGGAGAAGACGGCGAGCGCCACGAGGAGCGCCAGATAGGGATGCGGCGAGCGAAGAGACGCCCGGCCCCGGGGTGACAGCAGCGCCGTCAGGAGGATCTGCGGCGGCAACAGCGCGGCGGTGTACTTGGACAACATCGCGAGCCCGCAGAGCGCGCCCAGCACATACCAGCGGAAACCACCCCGGCCCGCCCCCTTTCCATCCGGGAGGACCAGCTCGCACAGCACGCGGAGCGCCGCCGTCCAGCACAGCACCAGGGGCACATCCGGCGTCATCACCACCGCGCCCAGTCCGAAGAGCACCGTGGCATTCGCGGCGAGCGCGGCGAGCGCGGCGAGCGCGCCCACGGCGGGCGAGTACAGGCGCGTGCCGAGCGAATAGAGCAGCCACGTGAGCAGGGTCATCGACACGACCGCGGGGATGCGCACGCCCAGCTCGCTCACGCCCACGAGCTTCACCGACAAGCCGATCAGCCACGCGCACATCGGCGGATGATCGAAGTACGACCAGTCCAGGTGACGGGCGTATTGCCAGTAATAGGCCTCCTGCGGCGCCAGCTCCACCTGAGCCGAATAGAGGAGCCGGAGCATGGCCAGCACGCCGCTCGCCACCAGCACCCGCCTCGTCCAGACCGGGGCGGAAGACGCATCGGCCGCGCCCATCGCCCGTTCCGGAGAGGCTCCTTCCATCCACTTCATCGAGTACTCCTCACACAGGTGCGCCGGGCCTTCCCTCGGCCCGTGGTCCAGCGTGCCGAGAAGATGCCCGACGCCGGAGCACCCGGCCAGGGGTCAGGTCCCTTTGCGCAGCCGCGCCATCCGGGACCGGTACAGGCGGGTCAGGAAATCATGAAGGATGAGCTCCTGTGGCCGAGGCTCGTCCGTCAGCATCCGGTTGACGTGCAGGTGCAGGTAGCTATTGGCCAGCACCTCCAGGGAGGTGTCCAGCATCCCTTCCCGCTCGGCCCGAAGAAGCCGCTCCACCACCGGGCGGAGCCGTTCGCCACGCCGCTTCCAGACGGGGTGTGGCCCGTCCGAGAGCAGCGCATCGAGGAGGCGGCTCTCGCGGCGGTAGCGCTCCCCCAATTGAACCTCGAACGACTTGTTCACCTGGAACTCGGCGCCGAAGCCGGCCCGTGCCCGGCTCACCACCTCCAGCTTCCGCTCCAGTGAAAACCCCAGCGACTCCAGGAGCGCGTCCATTCCCTGGAGCGTCAGGCGCCAGCGCTGCTCACTCGCCGAGTCCGAGCCTTCCTCCCGGAGCAGGGAGAGCACCGCGTCGCTATCGGCCTGGAACAGCGCCTCCGCCCATTCGATGCCCACCGGTCCTCCGTAGCGCTCCACCTCGCGCTCGTAGGTGTCCCACTGCAAGCGCCAGCCGTGGCCCGCCTCCATCGCGGCCGCGCAGGCCGAGCGCAGGAGCGGCCAGACCTCCGCCTCCAACCGTTGGGGCTCTCCCTGGAAGCGCAGACGCAGGTGCGCGTCTGGATCCCAGTAGCGCAGGAAGAACCAGCGCTCCGCCGCTCCCGAGCCGAGGGCCTTCTCGATGGCCTCACCCAGGGAGCCCGCGAGCAGCCGGTCCAACGTCGCGGGCCCCGCGTAGAGCTTGAGGTAGAGCCATTGCGAGCCGGGCGGGAAGCTGCGGCGCACACGCGGGGCGGCCAGCGCGGAGGCACGCGCCGGATTCGCGGGCGACACGATGGAGCGCGTGCGCACGAAGGGCACCACCAGTTCGTGCACGTAGCCGCCCTCCTCTCCCCGCGCGCACAAGGCCTCGGGGCCGGGGAACAATTCCTCCAGGGTGGCGCGCGGCCTGTCCTTGATGGCCTGCACGAGCGTGTCCACGCACAGCACGTTGTCCAGGTCGATGGGAAGCTGGTTGTCCTCGTCGCGCAGGCAGATCCATCGGGGCAGACGGGCCTCGTGGCGGAAGCGTTGCACGGCGGCGAAGCGCTCGGCGGCGCGCGCCCTGCCCCAGGCCTCGAGCCGCGGGGCCTCCACATTCCAACACGCGAGCGACAACACCGTGCGGCCGTACACCACGCGGGGAAGGAAGGAGGAGCGCGCCAGGGGTCCCCAGGAGAACTGGAGCCACGAGGCATGCGTGTGCTGCAACTGCCCCAGGAAGCGGTAGATGTTCAGCCCATAGGACGCATAGTTGTGGGCGTTGCTCATCCTCGGGACGATCTCCCGGCCCAGGCGTTTCGAGCGCAGGACGATGCGACCGCCCTCCACGGACACCCAGAGGTCCGACAGGAGGATGCGCTGCTCCGGCCCGGCTCCCGACTCGCCCAGGAAGACGAGATCGTTCGGGCGCAGCCGCGGACGGCAGGTGACGTTGCCCATGCGATCCTGCGGAAGGTGGACCACCTCGGCGAACAGGGCGTCGGGGCGCAGCGCCTCCTCGGCGCGCAGGTGCGCCTGGACGCGCGCCTCCAGGGCCGGCTCCCCGTGGCAGAAGCGGCCCAGGTAGGCGCCCGCCGAGGGGCCATGCAGGTTCTCCAGCAGGAGCTGGAAGCGGCCCTGGTCCACCGCCTCGGAGGACTCGCCCACCAGGGTGGCCACCACGCCGAAGGCGTCCGGAAGCGACATCGGCTCGCGGATCTCCATCGCCTTCAGGTCCTCGTCCGTGAGTTCGAGTCTCCGAGCGTCCGTGCCCCGTGCGTCCTCGAGCCGCCTCGAGAGGTGGGCCCACCGCGTGCTCCAGCGCCCCTGCTCCTCCTGGCGCTCTCGCGGTAGGACGAACCCTCCCAGCAGGGGACCCGTGCTCCGGCCCGGTCCCCGCGAGAACACGGAACCGATGCCGTTCTCCTCGTCCAGGGCCTCGGCCAGCGGCACGCAGCGGCTCTCGTAGCGCTCGAGGAACCGCTCGCGGAAGCGCTCCAGGACGGAGTTGCCCACGTGACGGGGCGTCATCCGGCGCAGCGCCTCCAGGCCCCGCAGCATTTCATCCACCACGGGCGGAGCCAGGGTGGCGTCGGGGATGGAGCGGAACATGTCCACCTGGAAGAGCCGGGGCAGTTCCACGGGGACGGGCAGTGGCTCCAGCGCATGCGCCACCTCGCGGTAGGCGTCCGGAGACAGCCCCAGGGGCTGCGCGTCGATGAGGGACAGGGCCTGTTGGACGGAGGAAAGACGCTCGCGCACCTCCTTCAACGCGGGCAGCTCCCGGGCCTGTTCCAGCAGGTGCGGGACGGGCTCGGGTCCGGTGAGCGTGGGAGCCCAGGTGGGCAGCAGGAGCTGCTCGCGCACCAATGTCTCCACGTAGACGAGCGCTTCCTCGAAGGAGACGCCGGCGAGCTCGTCCACCAGGGCGCGCGCCAGTCGCGGGAGCGTCGCACCGGAGCCCGCGCGCTCCAGGGTGGCCTCCAGGTGGGGCGCGGACTCGACGGCGGTCAGATGGTAGGAGCGCTCGCGCCCGCGCGACCGCATCTCCAGGTAGCGCCACTGTCCGGCGAGCCGGTAGAGGCTGGAGTTGGGCACGTAGCTCAGCGAGCGCCGCACCTCGGGCTCCTGCCTCACGCGTTCCACCAGCGCGCAGACGTAGTCCATGTCCAGACGCGTGTGCCGGCGCAGGGCGAGGCGACCGGGGATGTACAGATGGGTGCGCTCCGCCAGGTGTCCCACGGACAGCCCCGCGAACAATCCGAAGGGCGTGGCGCGTCCGGCCATGCGCGCGAAGTAGCGCACCAGGGTCCGCTCCACCTTCTGTCCCCGCTCCGACTCTGGCAGGGACTCCCATGCGGCGAGGCTGTCCATCAACATGGGCGAGGCCACGAAAAGCGCCTCGCGCACGAGCGGTTCGGCCGCCCACCGCCGCAACCGCTCGCGCAACCGGACGCGGTCCCGCTCCAGCGCGCCCTCGCGGGCATCCGGACTGGCCGCCGGAGCCTCCAGCCCCTCTCCCCAGGCCACCAGCGCGTCGAAGGACAGCAACGGCGTGCGCAAGGCGAAGAAGCCGGACGGAATGATGCCAGACTCGTGATCGTGCATGGACTCCCCCCACGGGGCATCCCGTCGCCCCGGCCTCGATGCACCCGGAAGGAGGAACGCCTCGCTCGTGGGAGGACCCTAGCAGGACCCCCGAAGGTCTCCGCCGGGGCACACCGCGCCAACTCTCCGATAGACGACGCCGCCCCGGGTCTCGCGCTGGCGGGACGGCGCTTTCTGTCCGGCCTCGGACGGACCGCCGCTCAGAACATGTGGCGGCGCATGCTGATGTTCACGAGCAACCCGATGCAGAGCATCACGCTCACCAGCGAGGAGCCTCCGTAACTCAGCAACGGCAGGGTGATGCCGGTCACGGGCAACAGGCCGATCACCATGCCGATGTTCTCGAACACCTGCCAGAAGATCATCGCCACCACGCCCACGGCCACGAAGGCGCCGAAGCGATCCCGCGCGGTGAAGCCCACGCCCAGTCCCATGATGAAGACGAGCCCATAGAGCACCAGCAGGAGCACGCACTTGAGGAAGCCATGCTCCTCGGCCCACACGGAGAAGATGAAGTCCGTGTGCTGCTCGGGCAGGAAGGACAGACCCGTCTGGGTGCCCTCCTTCCAGCCCTTGCCGTGCAGGCCCCCGGAGCCCACGGCGATCTTCGACTGGGCCGCGTGGTAGCCACTGCCGCGCAGGTCCGACTCAGGGTCCAACCATCCGGAGATGCGCTTGCTCTGGTGCGGCTTGAGCAGGTGGCGCACCACGGTGGTGCGCGGCTCGGGCATCTCCCGCACGTAGTCGTTCCAGATGATGCCCGCCCCCGTGAGGAAGCCCAGGACGATCACCGCCACCAGGTACCAGCGCACCTTGCCGAACAGGATGACCGTCGCCGAGGACAGGAGGATCATCAGCGCCGTGCCCAGGTCCGGCTGCACCAGCACGAGCACGGTGGGCACCATGACCACGAGCACCGGTTTCATCAGGCGCTTGATGCCGTAGGAGCCCTCTCCCGGCTTGAAATCGTCGTGATAGACCTTGGCCAGCATGAGCAGCACGCCGATCTTCATGAACTCGGCGGGCTGGATGCGGATGGGGCCCACGACGAACCAGCTCTCCGCGCCCTTGGCCTTGTGGCCGAACACCCGCAGCGCGAGCAACGCCACGATGTTGAGCACGTAGATGGGCAGCGCCATGTTCTTGATGACGCGGTAGTCCACCAGGCACACGATGAGCGCGGCCAGGAGGCTGATCCCCACGTACGCCGCCTGACTCGTCCATACCGGGGAGGACTGCGAACGAGAGGCCGAGGCCAGGTTGAAGATGCCCAGCCCCACCACCGCGAGCACGCTGAGGATCAAGCCCCAGGGGATATGGGGCAACATGCGCCGCTCAATGCGCAATTGCATCCGCGCCTCCCGTTCCCACCGTGGGGGACGAGCCCCGGGTGAGCGTGCCTTCGCCCTGGGCCGGCGTGGGCGCCAGCGGAGAGGAGACGTAGGGCATGTCCACCCGCGGCGGCGGGCTGGCGGCGTCCTGCTTCTTCAACTCGAAGTACTTCTGGATGACCGCCATGCCTCCGGGCGCGGCATCGACGCCGCCATGTCCGCCGTGCTCGTTGAGCACCACCACGGCGATCTCCGGGTCATCCGCCGGGGCGATGCCCGCGAACCAGGCGTGGTCACGCTGGAAGAAGTCCATCTGATGTTCCTTGAGGCGGATCGCGCCGATGGCGGCCACCTGCGCGCTGCCCGTCTTGCCCGCCACGATGACGTCCTTGAGGTGCTCCCGAACGCCCGCGGCGGCCCGGTAGGCCGTTCCTCCCGGCTCGTTCACCGTCGCCACGAGCGCTTCCATCACCGCCTTGAGATGCGCCGCGGGGAGCTCCACCTTGCGCACCACCTGGGGGTCGAACTTCTCGATGACGCTGCCATCCAGGCCCTCCACCCGCTCGACGAGCTGCGGCTTGAGCAGCGTGCCCCCATTGGCGATGGCCGCGTAGAGCATGACCACCTGCAGCGGCGTGGCGTTGACGTCGCCCTGGCCCATGACGCTGTTGAGCGCCATGCCCTTGGTGTAGCCACCCGGGGACACCTTGTCGTGGTACTCGCTGGACGGCATGATGCCCGGCACCTCGGCGAGCACGCCAATGCCCGTGGGCGCGCCCATTCCCAGGGCCTTGCCCATGTCGGCGATGGGATCCAACCCGATGGTGTCCGCCACCTTGTAGAACCAGGCGTCGCACGAGTACTGCAGCGCCGTCTTGCCGTTGACCGGGCCGTGACCGCTGTCCTTGTGGCAGCGCCAGGCACGCGCGCCGAGCCGGTAGCTGCCCGTGCAGTTCACCACGGTCTCCGGCCGGAACAGGCCCGACTTGTAGGCCGCCAGCGTGGAGATGACCTTGAAGGTGGACCCGGGGCTGAAGTGGTTGGCGGAGACGCGGTTGACCATCGGCTGGAGCGGATCTCTCGCCAGCGAGTACATCTGCGACGAGGTGATGCGGCCGGTGAGCAGGTTGGAGTCGAAGCCGGGGCGCGACACCAGCGCGCGGATGAAACCCGTCTTCACATCCACCACCACCATGGCGCCCGCGGAGCCCGGAAAGGCCTGCTCGGCGGCTTCCTGCAGGCGCATGTCGAGCGACAGCACCAGGTTGTTGCCCGGCCGCGACGGCACCTGCGTGTCCTGGCCCAGCTTGTCGTTGAACTCCTCGAGCACCCGGCCACGCGCGTTGACGACTTCCTTGCGGACGCCGTCCTTGCCGCACAGGGTGGACTCGAAGGAGCGCTCCAGGCCCCGCCGCCCGATGTAGTCGCCCAGCGCGTAGTGGCTTCCCTCGGCGTTGAGACGCTCGAGCTCGTCCGGGTTGATCTCGTTCATGTAGCCGAGCACGTGCGACAGCACGCTCCCGGTGCGGTAGTTGCGGTGCGGCACGGGCACCACTTCCACGCCGTCGAGCATGTCGCGCCGGGCGTTGATGCGATCATACTCGTCACGCGTCAGGTCCACGCGCACCGGCAGGGGCACGAAGGGGGCCGCGCGGCGCGCGATGCGGATCTGATCCTCCATGCGCTTGCGCGTGAGCTCGTCCCACCCGAGCAGTTCGCCCAGCCGCGGCAGCACTTCATCCGCACAGTTGGTGCAGAAGGCCGGGGTGACGAAGGCGTCGAACGAGGGGCGGCTGTCCACGAGAATGCTGCCCCGGCGGTCCTTGATGAGGCCGCGGTCGGCGCGCAGGCGCACTTCCTTCACGAAGTTGGCCACGCTCTTGGCGGCGTACTCCTCGCCCTGGGTGATCTGCAGCCGGTAGAGCTGCACGGCGAGCACCACCAGGCCCACCACCATGGCCAGGCCCAGCCAGAGGAAGCGGCGCTTGAGATCGCGCCCGGGAGTCGTCTCGGACAGAGTAGGAGGCGTCAACGCAGCAACCCCGCGGAGGAGGTACGGTCCTGCGACACCTCGAAGCGCCGCAGCAGCGGATAGAGCAGCGCCGCCGCCACGCCCGTGAGCGTCACCTGCAGGGGCAGACCGGTCAGCAGCGCCGATGCCGAGCCATCCTTGGTGGTGAGCCAGGTGAAGAAGCTCGCGAGGGCGCTGTGGGTCAGGTCTCCTCCCATGGCGAAGAGGACGAAGGCGGCCCGGCCCCGCACGTCCGTCAGCCGCGCCACCAGCTTGCCCAGGAGGAAGATGAAGACGGCCAGGAAGGTGAACAGGCCCGTCGGCTGGCCGCTCATCAGATCGAGCAGGTAGCCCACGGCGAAGGAGGAGATGGCGCCCTCGAGCGTGCTGGCGCGCAGGGCCAGGAAGGCCACGAGCACCACCGTCACGTCGATGCGGCTGATGGCCAGACCCAGTTGCTGCACCAGCACCGACTCCAGGGTCAGGAGCAACAGCGCCAGGCCCACGGTGACCAGGAACTTCATCGCGAGCCTCCCTCGCCCTGCGACTGGGCCATGGTGCCAAAGGGGTTGCCCCGCACGAGCACTTCCTCCAGCCGCGTGGTGTCCACCGCGGGCACGATGTCTCCGCCCAGGAACATGCCGTGCTCCGTCTTCTCCAGGTGCGTCACCTTGCCCACCACCAGGCCCGGCGGGTACACGCCGTCCGTGCCGGAGGTGATGATGAGATCGCCTTCCTGGATGTCCTCGGTGCGCAGCATGTTCTCCAGTTGCAGGGGGCCCTTGCCCGCGCCCGCCGCGGTGCCTCGCGAGCGCGAGCGCTGCACGCGCACCCCCACCCGGCTCTGCGCGTCCGTCACCAGCGCCACGTCCGCCCAACCACCCGTCGTGCGGACCACCTGGCCGACGATGCCGTCCGGTGTCACCACGGACATGCCACGGAACACCCCATCCGACTCGCCCCGGTTGATGCGCACGGAGAGCAGCTTGCTCACCGGGTTGACGCCGATGACCCGCGCGGCGATGTCCGGCCCCGGCGAGGCCTCCGAGTAGCCGAGCAGGCCGCGCAGCCGGTCGTTCTCCACCCGCGCCTCGCCCAGCGCCTGCACGCTCGCCCTCAACTGCAGGTTCTCCGCGCGCAGTTGCTCGTTCTCCTGGCGCACCTCGCGCAGGTCCAGATAGCCATACACCACGGCCTTCACCCCGTCGATCAGGCCCACCAGCCCGCGTTGCAAGGGAGCGGTCAGGCCAATGACGGCGCGGTCCACGACATTAGGATCCCGGCCGCGTCGCCCCGTCGTCAGGAAGGATCCAAACGGGTAGAGCAGCAGGGCCCCTACGATGAGCAGTGTCCGGTAGCGCTTGAGAAGCGACAACACTTCGTGAAGGTCCGTGTGGGAGAGGGGGAGCGGGGAGGAAGCGGAGAGGGACGCTAACTACTCTGAATCGCTTGCTTTATCCGGGGTGTTGCTCTAGGCAGTCAAGGTCTTCACGGAGGGGGGCGCTACAACGTCCCGCTTCCGACCGGGCACCCAACACACGCGCGTCGCGAATCCTTCCAATCGGAGGGCTTTCCCGGCGCTTTCTAGGCACGGAAACGGTCACGGCATCATGGGCTCTCTGGATCCGCGAAAGGTCTTCTCGCTCCTCTTCATCATCGCGATCGCGGTGGTGTTCACCGTGCAGTTCGGCCCGGGCAACAACGGGTTCGCCAACACGGGAGCGGGCACCACTCCGTCGGCCGCCGCGGTGGTCAACGGCAAGGAAATTCCCGCCAACGAGTTCCTGCGCGAGTACGCGGGCCAGTTGCAGTACCTGCGGCAGCAGGGCCAGCCCATCACCGAGGCGGTCGCCCGGCAGTTCGGTCTGCCCCAGACGGTGCTGGACCGGCTCGTGAACACGGAGCTGCTGTCCCAGGCCGCCGCGAACCACGGGGTGCGCGCCTCGGACGAGGAGATCCTGAAGATCCTCCAGAACAGCCCCGAGTTCCAGAAGGACGGCCAGTTCGACTACGCCACCTACACCCAGGTGTTGCGCGACTACATGCGCCAGTCCCCGGCGGACTACGAGGAGTCCCTGCGCAAGCGCCTGACGGCCCAGAAGATGCTGGGCGTGGTGCAGAACGGCGTGGTCATCTCCGACGATGAAGTGCGCGCCCGCTTCGAGAAGGAGGGCAACCAGGCCCGGGTCGTGTTCGCCCGCTTCCTGCCGAGCATGTACGCGGACAAGGTCACCGCTCCGACCGCCGCCGACTTGACTACCTTCAAGCAGGGACACGAGAAGGAGATCAAGGACTACTACGAGACCAACCGCTTCCTGTACCAGCAGCCCGAGCGCATCCACGCGCGTCAGGTGCTGCTCAAGCTCGCCCCGGACGCCACGCCGGAGCAGAAGGCCCAGGTGCTCGCGCGCGCCCAGGCGCTGCTCAAGGAGATCGAGGGCGGCAAGGACTTCGCCGAGGTGGCGCGCACGAGCAGCGAGGACCCCGGCACCCAGACGAGCGGCGGGGATCTGGGCTGGGTCGAGCGCGGCAACTGGGAGCCGGCGCTGGCCGACGCGGCCTTCTCGATCGAGGCGGGCAAGGTGACCCAGCCGGTGGAGACGAAGTACGGCGTGCACCTGGTGAAGGTGGAGGAGAAGAAGCCGGTCCAGGACAGGTCGCTGGAGCAGGTGCAGGACGAGATCGCCACCTCGCTCTACAAGAAGGACAAGGCCCAGGCGCTCGCCCGCGCCGAGGCGGACAAGGCGCTCGCCACGGTCAAGGGCGGCAAGAGCATCACCGACCTCTTCCCCCCGGAGAAGGACGGCCAGCCGGCGCTCCTGCGCTTCGAGACCGAGACGCGTCCGGAGGCCGTGCAGACGGACACCTTCACCGCCGCCGCCACCAACGTGCCCCACCTGGGCCCCGCGCCCGATCTGGTCACCGCCATCTTCGCCAGCAAGGGCCCCGCCCTGCTCGAGCAGGCCTACCCCGTGGGCGAGGGCTTCGTGATCGCCCAGGTGACGGAGCGCCAGTTGCCGGATGACGCGAAGTTCGCCGAGAAGAAGACCGAGTTGCGCCAGCAGGCCCAGCAGGCCAAGCAGTACGAGGTGGCCGACTCCTTCCTCAAGTCGCTGCGCAAGAGCGGCAAGGTGGAGACCAACCCCACCGTGCTCGACCAGGCCGTGGGCGGCTAGTCCGCCGGGGCACCCGCCCCGTGGCACCCAGGGGCGCTTCCTCCCTCGTGGAGGAGCGCCCCTTCTTCATTTCTTGCCCACCCGCGGCATCATGCCACCGGAGCGGTCCATGTGAGGCACGGCGACACAGATGTCGTCGCGGCCCCGGGCCTTGGCGGCATACATGGCGAAGTCCGCCGCCCGCACCAGGTCCACCGCGGACAAGGCGTGCTCGGGGTAGGTGGCCACGCCGAGGCTCGCCGTCACCTGGAGGTCCAACTCCGCCACCTGCTGGAAGCGCTGGCTGCGGAAGGCATCCCGGATGCGCGTGGCTGTGATGACCGCCCCATCCGTGCCCGTCTCCACCAGCAACAGGGCGAATTCGTCCCCGCCATAGCGGAAGACGTAGTCGAGCTGGCGGCAGCACGACATGAGCAGATCCCCCACCTCGCGCAGCACGGCGCTGCCCACCAGATGACCGTGTGCGTCGTTGATGGACTTGAAATGATCCAGGTCCAGGAAGACGAGCGACACCGGGTGGTGGAAGCGCTGGGAGCGGCGGACCTCGTGCTCCAACTGGGCGCGCAGGTGCCGGGCGTTGTAGACGCCCGTGTGCTCGTCCTTGATGGTGAGTTCCTGCACCCGCCGGAAGTTGCGCGCGTTCTCGATGGCGATGGCCGCGAAATCCGCGATGGCCGTGAGCGCCATCAGATCTTCCTGGGTGAAGGGCCGGTCGGTGATGCCGTTGACCAGCTCGATGACGCCCAGCACCTGCCCTCGGGCGATGAGCGGCACGGCCACGATGGAGCGGGTGCGGAAGGTGGAGGCGGCGTCGAAGCGGGCGGCGAAGGCCGGGTCATGCGACACGTCCGCCACCAGCCGGGCCGCGCCCGTGGAGAAGACGGTGCCGGCGATGCCCTCCCCCGGAGCGAGCTGCAGGCCCTTGAGAACTTCCGCCCCCTCGCCCACGGCGATCTCGAAGTAGAGCTTTCCCGTCCGCTCGTCCTGCAGCAGCAAGGACCAGTTCCGAGGCCGCAGCAGGCTGCGCACCTTCTCCATCATCAAACTGAGGACCTCGCGCAGTTCGAGCGTCGAGGTCAACGCCTTGGCGATGTCGTTATAGGCGGCGAGCTGCTCCACCGTGCGCGTCATGGCCGAGAGCAGGTCCGCGGGGTTCATCATCCACTCCAGGGCGCAGTTCTGCTAGAGGCGAGCCGTAACATGCACACACCAGTGGGTCAAACCCAGCTCGTTCTCGCCTCCGCTTCGCCGCGGCGGCGGGAGTTGCTCGGCCAGCTCGGCCTCGTCTTCGAGGTCTCGGCCGCGGACATCGACGAAACCCCCCGGGCGGGCGAGGCGGCGGGAGCCTACGTGCTACGGCTGGCCCAGGAGAAGGCGCGCACGGTGGCCACCCGGCGCCCGGGCACCTGGGTGCTGGCGGCCGATACTACCGTGGCGCTCGATGACGCGCTGCTCGGCAAACCCCATGACGCGACCGAGGCCCGGCGAATGCTCGGCCTGTTGTCTGGCAGGACACACGAGGTCCATACGGGCGTGTCGCTCGCGGGCCCCGGCGCCGAACACGCCACCGTGGTGAGCACCCGCGTCACGTTCCGGACGCTGAGCCCGGAGGAAATCACCTGGTACGCCGCGACAGGGGAACCCCTGGACAAGGCGGGCAGCTACGCCATCCAGGGCAAAGGCGGTTTCCTGGTGGCGTCGGTGGAGGGAAGCCCCACGAATGTCATCGGCCTGCCGCTGGGGGAGACGCTGGAACTGCTCACCCGCGCGGGACTCGTCCTGCCCTGGAGCGCGCGATGAGCGGACTCGCGGAGCGGCTGGCGGAGGTGCGCGTCCGGATGGCGGCGGCCTGCGCTCGCGCGGGACGGGCCCCCGAATCCGTCACGCTGGTGGCCGTGTCCAAGCTCAAGCCGGGGGCCCTCATCCGCGAGGCGTACGCCGCGGGGCAGCGGGACTTCGGGGAGAACTATGCCCAGGAGCTGCGCGACAAGGCCGTGGAACTGGCGGACCTGGAGGGCCTGCGCTGGCACGCGATCGGCCCGCTGCAGACGAACAAGGTGAAGTACGTGGCGAAGGTGGCGCACGCCTACCACGCGCTGGAGCGGCTGGAGGTGGCCCAGGAGCTCTCGCGGCGCCGGCTGGACGCGCCCCTTCCCTGTCAGGTGGAGGTGAACGTAGGTGGAGAGGCGAGCAAGAGCGGCCTGTCCCCGGAGGCCCTCGGCCCCTTCCTGGACGCCGTGCGCGCGCTGCCCGGGCTCCGGGTGGAGGGACTCATGTCGCTGCCGCCCCCCACCGAGGACGAGCAGGTGGCGCGGGGCTACTTCCGGACCCTGCGGGAGCTGGCCCGGAAGCACGGCCTGCCGGGACTGTCCATGGGCACCACCCACGACTTCGAGCTCGCCATCGAGGAAGGGGCCACCCTGGTGCGTGTGGGTACCGCCCTCTTCGGCGAGCGCGCCTGAGCGGGCTCAAATCTCCCGGAACTTGAAGCGCCCGTTGTCGCCCACCTTCACCAGGAACGAACAGCCGCAATAATTGCAGAGCACTTCCTGGCCATCCGTGAGCGCTTCCTCGAGCGGATTGTTGGCGTTGCAATCAGGACAGTCGAAGTCCTTCCGGCCCCCCTTGTTGCCGGAGTCCTTCTCGTCTTCGTCATAAAAATCCAGCGCCATGCCATCCCTCCGGACCCGGGTGTCGACTCCCCGGGAGTGCCCCGAGGCTATCAGCCCCGACGTCCAGGGACTGTATCTCGTGCGGGCCTCCCGGGGCTCGCCTGGCTGGACGCCACGGAGCCCGGCACGGGCGAATTCCCATCCCGCCGCGCACGGTGGGGGAATCCGCGATTGAATGGGCCCCGGGACGATTCGTCCACGAGCATGCAGCCGCGAGACGGGGAGCTGGCGGGGCAGTTGGCACGCCAGAGCGCGGCTACCTACTTTCCGCACCTGCCCACTGGCCAGGTCGCGGAGACCGAGCCAGGAGCCATATGCACAAGCAGCGGAAGGGGATGTTCACCGGAATGATGTTGGGCTTCCTGGGGTCGGGGGTGGCGCTGGCACAAGGAGGGACGCCCTCCGCGTTCGGTCCGGGAGAGCAGGCCAGCTACCGCGTGCAGTACCTCGGCATCACCGCGGGCACGGCGCAGGTGACGGTGGGCGCCCCCATGCGCCAGTGGGGCAAGGAGGTATGGCCCATCGTGTCCCTGGCCCGGTCCGAAGCGGTGGCGGGCGTGTGGCCCGTCAAGGACAAGTACGTGTCCTATTGGGACTTCAACGCGCTGCGGGTGCTCGGCTCGGACATGATGGAGGACCAGAACCACAAGCGCCGCCGCGTGCGCGTGAAGCTCAACGACGATGGCAAGAGCGCCCTGGTGGTGAGGCAGAAGGAGGGAGAGCAGCCCTCCGAGAAGCAGCACGACATCCTCGAGGGAGCGCTCGACGTGGCGGGGGCGACCTTCGCGCTGCGCAACCGCTCGCTGGAGGTGGGCCAGGAGTACACCTCCCCCGTCTTCACGGGCTCGAAGAGCTTCCTCATGAAGGCCAAGGTGGAGGCGAAGGAGATGCTCTCCACGAGCAAGGGCAAGCAGGAGGTGTACCGGCTGCGCGTGTACACCGAGTTCTCCGGCAGCCTGTCCTCCAAGAGGGATCTGGTGGCCTGGCTGACGACGGACGCGCGGCACCTGCCCGTGCGCCTGGAGGCGGAGCTCGCCCTGGGCTCGCTCGTGGCGGAGCTGACGGAGTACCAGCAGGGCAAGGTCCTCACGCCAAAGCCGGCGGTGACGGCCCAGAACGAATACTAGCCAGCGGCGGGCCGGCGGCCGCGAACAGGGGACTCCATGGTGGCAGCGGGTGCGGTGGGATGGTTGTTGGTGGGCGTGCTGACCGGAGCGCCCGAGCCCCGGGTGGTGTCCGTGCTGGAGAAGGTGCGGCCCGGAGCCCCGCCCAAGGGCGAGAAACACGCCCGGTTGAGTCTCGCGCGGGGAGAGTGCGAGGGCGTGCAGGTGGTGCTCCCCCCGGGAACCTCGCGCGTCCAGGCGACGCCGCTCGCGCTGCGGGGCCCGGGCAAACCCCTCTCGGCCAGCCTGTGGCGCGAGGCCTTCCTGGACGTGAAGACCGCCTCCAATTCCCAGGGCGGCACGGGCCTCTGGCCGGATCCCCTCGTCCCGGTGCAGACGCCGTCCAGCGACAAGAAAGCGCCCACCATCCTCTACGTGGAACTGTGCGCGCCCGAGACCCAGCGGCCGGGTACGTACCAGGGGGCGCTGAAACTCGAGGCGGATGGAGCGGCGGTGGCCGCCGTGCCCTTCACCGCGGAGGTACAACCCTTCGCGCTGCCCGCGACCTCCTCGCTCCCCAACAGCTTCGGCGTCTCGCTCTACAGCATCTCCAAGGGCCACGGGGTGAAGCCCGAGTCCCCCGAGGCCCAGGGCCTGCTGCGCGACTACGTGACGGCGCTGCTGGCCCACCGCGTCAGCGCCCATGGCATGAGCATGAATCCGCCGCCGGTGCGCTTCGACGACGGCGGGGCCCAGGTGGACTTCCGGGCGTATGACGCCGAGGTGTCCTCCTTCCTGGAGGGCACGGCCCTGCCCTCGGGGGCGCGCTTCACCACCCTGGACGTGCGCGACTCGAAGGCGGCCCGCACCGACGCGGAGAAGGCCGCGTATTACCGCGCCCTCGCCGCGCACGCGAAGGAGAAGGGCTGGCGCGCGCAGCTCTTCTTCTACGCCAAGGACGAGCCCAAGCCCGAGGACGTGGCGCTCGTGAAGACCCAGGCCCTGCGGGTCCGCGCTTCCGGCAAGGACGTGCCAGTGCTCGTCACCGCGCCCCTGGACGAGTCCCTGCGCGACTCCGCGGACATCCTCGCGCCCACCCTCAACTGCTTCTTTCCCCGGCCCGGGCCCCAGACGTGCCGCAACGTCGTCCCCCTCCAGACGCTGCGCGGCAAGCTCGCGCCCCAGGTGAAGGTGTGGTGGTACCAGAGCTGCAACTCACACGGGTGCACCGGGGGCGCCACCGAGGACGCCGCCGTGGAGAAGGCCTACTCCGACTGGGCCTCGTACATGGTGGACCACCCCGCCCCGCTCAACCGCGCCATGGGCCCGCTGGCCTTCCTGGCGGGCGTGGACGGCGAACTCTATTTCGACACCGTCTTCGCCTACAACACGAAGGATCCCTGGACGGATCTCTTCGAGTTCGGCGGCAATGGCGACGGCACCTTCTTCTATCCCGGCACGCCCTCGCACCCGGGATTCACGCGTCACCAACCCGTGCTGTCCCTGCGCCTCAAGCACCTGCGCGATGGATTGGAGGACTATGAATACCTCCGGTTGTTGGAATCCCTCGGAGAAGGGACCTTCGCCCGGGAGACGGTCCGGCGGCTCGTGCGCTCGGGGTACGACGTGCAACGGGACGTCCGGCAGTGGGAGCAGGTGCGCCGGGACATGACGACCCGACTGCGCCAACGATGGGAAGCGGTTGAAAAAGCGAAACGTTCGGGTGTCCGGTCGAAGTGACGTGGAGTCCTCTCACCAGGAATCAAGGATGAACACCATGCGCAGCGCACTCGCCCCTCTGCTGTTCTGCCTGTCCTCCACGGCCTGGGCGCAACTCCCGGACGCCGAACCCGACGCCGAGCACAAGGCCCAGCCCGCCGCTCCGCAGAAGGCCGCGCCCATCCCCGCGTGCACGCAAGCGCTGCCGCCCCTGCGCGCGCCCATGGCCTTCGCCTCGGGAGAAATGCTCGAGTTCGACCTGGACGCCATGGGCGCCACCGCCGGGAAGATGAGCATGCAGGTGCAGAAGAAGCAGAACGGCTCGCTGCCGGTCCAGGTCAAGGTGCAGACCAACTCCTTCTTCTCCAAGGTCCGCCGCGTGGATGCCACGGCGATGAGCTACCTGCATCCGAAGACGCTGCGCTCCTTCCGCTACACAGAGGACGCCACCGAGAACGAGGTGCACCGCACGGTGGACGTAGCCTTCAATCCCACCAAGCGCAGCGTCCGCGTGGACTACGTGCTCCGGGGCAAGCCCGGCCGCAACGACTACTCCTACGAGCACGAGGGCCTGGACGTGGCCGGCTCCATCTACATGATGCGCCAGCTGCCCATGAAGGAAGGCCTGTCCGTGTGTTTCGACGTCTACGGCGTGCGCCGCATGTGGCGCATGGCGGGCACGGTGCTCAAGCGCGAGCACGTGTCCCTGCCGATTGGCGAGTTCGAGGCCTGGCACCTGTCGGGTACCGCGGTGCGCCTGGACCGGCCCTCGATGACGCGGGAAGTCCACGTGTGGATCTCCGACGACGAGCGCCGGCTACCCCTCGCGGCCCTGGGCAGCATCGACCTGGGCACGGTGCGCGCGACGCTCACGTCGTTCTCGCGCCCGGGAGAGAAGAGCCAGCAGGCCGAGGGCAAGGAAGCCCTCAAGTGGTAGGCGTCTGACGCATCATCCCCGCCGCCTGGGACATCCGGCGGCGCAGGCGCATCACCACGTCTTCCAGCAGCGCCAGGCGCTTGAGCACCAGCGCCTCGTCCCCGGCCTCCACCAGCGCCAAGGGAGAAAGGGCCTCGGGACGCAGCGCCGCGAGCAGCTCCGTGAAGTGCGACTCCACCTCGCTCAGCGTGTCGAGTCCCTCCCGAAGGTCATCCTCCAGGAAGTCCAACAGCACGGTGGCGTCGGCCCGGTGGGGCAACCGCTGGCCCAGGTGCTCCATCGACTGGCGGATGGGATCCGCGCTCACGCGACGCAGCGTCGCGGGAGCGGCACGTCGTGCGAGAGCGAGTGTCGTCATGTCCAGAACGCTACAGGCCCGTAGCGGGGGGTCAATTTTTCGCCCCCGCCCGGGCCCCACCGGAGGACGCGGCCTCAGCGCACGGGCGCGAATGGACTGGGCCCCGTGGGACTCGTCACCACCGTGGGCGCGCCGGGCAAGGTGGCCGACAGCGCCGTCGTGTTGAGCGGCTGCGGCGTGGAGATGAGCGGCACCGCACCCGTGGCGTTGATGGAGGGCGGCGTGGCGATGAAGGGCACCGGCTGCAGACCGTTGATCGGCTGCGGCGTGGAGATGAGCGGCACCGCGGGCGTCTGCGTGTTCAATGGAAGCGGCGTCCCCACCAGGCCCGCCGCCAGACGGGCGCCTCCGAAGGAGAACTCCGGTCCAGAGACGCCGGGCACCAGCGGCACGAGGGTGTAGCTCCCACCGGGGCTCGCGAAGGTGGACGTCGAGGTCAATGGCACGAAGCCGGTCGCCGCCGTCTGGGGCGCCTGCGTGGAGAGCTGCACGCGCTCGGGGGACTGGAAGGCGTCTGGCACGATGGGCGTGCCCGAGTAACCCGGCGTCTGGGGATCCGGCTGGCGGCCGGCCTGGGTGGACAGCGCCACGCGCTCGGGCGCGATGAAGGCGTCCGGCAGCGTTCTCACCTGCACCGCGATTTCCGGCAGGGTGGTGTCGGCCCGTGGAGCGATCTGCTCCGTCTTCACGGGATCCGCCAGCCCATCACCCCCCGAGCGCAGCGCGGCCGAGCCCGCCAGGCCCGAGCCTCCCGTGCCCTGCTGAGCCGCCAGCGACGTGGTGGGGACGAACCCCAGGGACACGCCCCCCGGCACCGGAGCACTGGGCGGCGCGACGCCGACGAAGCCTCCCGCGACGGGAATGGACGCGACCGAGGCCACCGGGATGCCATCCACGGCGATGGTCACGTCGTCGAAGTCGAACTGGATGAAGCCGCGAGGCTCGAGCTCACGCGGCAGGTTCCACACCAGCACGTCCAGCTCGGTGTCTCCCTGCCGGGCCACCGGCAACAGGCGGAAGGTGTCGTCGTCCGCGTGGGCACCGCTCTCCAGCGCGGCGGCGTGGATGAGCGCCGTATCCGTGATGAGCTGCCCGTTGCGCCAGAGCCGACCCACGCCCCACACGGCGGCCGTGGCCATCACCCGGGTCGTGTTGCCGAAGCCCACGGGCGCCCCACCGTGCATCTCCTGGTGGAGCAGCACGCCCCCGGCGATGGGTTGTGCGGGCGGTGGCGGCAAGGCGCCGGATACCGGGGAGCCGCCCTGGGAGGGCGGAAAACCCGCCTGGTCCAGCTCCACCCGGTACGTGGTGGCACCCAGGGTGAAGGTGGCTTCCAGCCGCCCGACGTCCCCGTAGGTCGCCCGAGGGTCTGCGATGCGCTCGCGCACGGTCAACTCCGCCGTGCCCCGCCCCTGCTCATAGAGGTCCGTGAAGGGGACCGCGCCATGTGTGAAGTAGCCGATGTTCCCCACCGTGCGAGCGGTGACCTCGGGTCCATCGAAGGTGAAACCGGCGGGGCTGGCCGTGAGCAGCCCGGCGAACACGACACTGGAGATGATTCCGACCATCGACGCTGCCTCCTCTCCTTGGAGGGTAAGCAGCGGAGACGCGGAGAGGAGGGGCAGCAGCAACCGGGCGACCAGCACCCCGCTCCGCCCGCTCGCTCAGATGAGGCCCCGAGCGCGGCGGATCTGCTCCACCGTCTTGTTGTACTCGATGTCGAAGGCGCTCGTGCCTTCCTGGAGGTGACGCAGGCGCGCACGCGCCTCCTTGTCGATCTCCTCGTCCACGTCCAGATGGCGCTTCATGTGCTGGTGGATCTTCTGCCGCAGGACGTTGTCGGCGGCGAAGACCTCCTCCACATTGCGGCTGATGAGCAGGAACTCGATCATCTGGTTGATGACGTATTCGATGCCCTCGTCGCCCATCTTGAAGCCACGGACGTCGGCCATCTCACGCTTGACCTGATTGAACTTGGAGTAGTCGTACCCCCGGCGCTCCAAGGCCTCGCGCGTCGCCTGATTCACGCGCTCCTCGTTCGCCAGGTACTCGCGCATGATCGCCGACAGGTCCATCTCGGCATCGGCCACGCGCATCTGCTCCACTTCAACATCCCCGTCCTGCATCAGCCGCTGGACGACCTCCCGGGAGATGATTGGGATCACCTTCGGATAGAGCCTCATATCGGTCCCTCGCCCCTTGAAGACGCCTCGACTGGACCTGTTCGCTATAAATCAGCGCTGAGCCCCGTCGCAATGAAAAACCCCAAGAACATCGCGGATTCAGCGGCCTCATCGGCCCCGCGTTAAAGCGGAAATTAATCATGGCGAGCCGGGTGGCGAGCCTTCTTCCGACTTTTCGTCGATCAAATCGCCCGCATCGGCCAGGGACGCTTCACGGATGGGATCCACCTCGTCCTCCTCCGGGTGGCCATGCAGCGCGGCGTGGACGCGTTCGGCCACGGTGGGCCCGAGCACTTCGACCAGGTCCTCGATGCTCGCCTCGCGCACGCGCTTGAGCGACCCGAAATGCCGCAGCAGCAGCTTCTTGCGCGCCGCGCCCACGCCCGGGACGTCGTCCAGCACCGAGGTGAAGCTGCCGCGGCGCATGCTCTTCTGTTGAAAGGTGATCGCGAAGCGGTGCGCCTCGTCGCGCAGCCGCGCGAGCAGGTACAATTCCGCCGAGTTCTGCCGCAGCACGATGGGATCCTTGCGGCCGGGAATGAAGACGCGCTCGGGACTGCGGGCGCTCTCCTCGTCACGGTCATGGACCTCCTCGTCCCGGCTCTTGGCCAGGGAGATGATGTCCACCTCCTCCACGCCCACGTCCTTGGCGGCGGCGAGCGCGCTCGCGAGCTGGCCCTTGCCTCCGTCGATGACGAGCAGATCCGGCAGGTCCCCCTCTTCCTGGCCGCGCTTGAGCCGGCGGCTGATGACCTCGTGCATGCTGGCGAAGTCGTCCTGCTTCTCCAGGGTCTTGATGCGGTAGCGCCGGTAGCGCGACTTGTCGATCTCCCCCTCGGTGGCGGCCACCTGCGAGGCGACGATGGACGCGCCCTGGAAGTGCGAGATGTCGAAGCACTCCATGCGCCGCGGCATGCGCTTGAGGGACAGCCGCTCCTGGAGCCGGCGCAGCACGCTCTCCGTCTCGTCCTTGGTGCGGCGGCGCTCGATGGCGGCCTGCTCGGCGTTGCGCTGCGCCATCTCCACCAGGTCGCGCTTCTCGCCGCGCTTGGGCACCATCACCCGCGCCTTGTCCCCCTTGCGCTCGGAGAGCAGCGCCTCCAGGCCCTCGCGCTCCTCGATGTCCATCGGCAGGAGGATCTCCTCCGGCACGAAGTTGCCCTGGTCGTAATAGAGGTTGACGAAGGAGGGCAGCAGCTCTTCGTCGGGGAACTCCTGGCTGCCCAGCGGGAAGGCCTGGCCGCCGTTGAGCCGCCCCTGGCGCACGTAGAGCACGTACACGAGCAGCCGGTCCCCCTCCCGGTGGAACGAGAAGACGTCCTGGTCCTTGAAGTCGGTGGTGGCCACCTTCTGCCGCTCGAGGCTGCGCTCGATGGCCCGGAGCTGGTCACGGATGCGCGCGGCCTCCTCGAACTTGAGCTCGCTCGAGGCCTGCTTCATGCGCGCGCGCAGCCCGTCCACCAGCTCCCCCGCCTTGCCCTCCAGGAAGAGCATCACCTCGTCCACGCTCTTCTTGTAGCCCTCCGGCGGCACCGGGTAGACGCACGGCGCGGGGCAGCGGCCAATCTGGTGCAGCAGACAGGGCCGCTTGCGGTTGGCCAGCACATGGTCCGTGCAGGTGCGCAGGTGGAAGTAGCGGTTGATGACGCTCAGCGTCTCGCGGATGGCGCTCGCGCTGGAGTACGGGCCGAAGTAGCGCGCGCCGTCCTTCTCGTAGCGCCGCACCACCTCCAGCCGCGGGTAGGTCTGCTTCTTGTCGAGCCGCAGGGAGATGTACTGCTTGTCGTCCTTGAGCAGGACGTTGAAGCGCGGCTTGTGCTTCTTGATGAGCTCGTTCTCGAGGAGGAGCGCTTCCTTCTCGTTGTGGACGATCACCGTCTCGAGGTCGGCGAGGAACTTGTCCAGCAGGGACACGAAGGCACGGGTGTCACCGGTGCGCGTGAAGTAGGAGCGCACGCGGTTGCGCAGGTTGATCGCCTTGCCCACGTAGATGATTTCCCCCCGGCGGTCCTTCATCAGGTACACGCCGGGCTCGGTGGGCAGTGCGTCCAGCTTGGCTTCGAGCTTCGCGTCCATGGGTGACTAGCGACTCTTCCTCGGTCCGATACCGGTCTTGCCGTGAGGAGGACCCCCTCCCCCGCTCTTCGCCTTGCCGCCGCCCCGCCGCCCCTTGGCCCCCCGGGAGCCGGGAGTGCCCGCCTTGGGCTCGTCGTCCGTCTTCACCGGTGCCCGGAGGAGCGCGCGGCTCGGGGGCTTGATGCCCAGATCCATGTCCTTGAGCAACAGGAGCTGATCCCGCATCCGCGCGGCCTTCTCGAACTCCATCTCGTCCGCGTAGTGCTGCATGTCCTTGGTGGTCTCGGCGATGAGGCGCTGGATCTCCTTGGGCGCCAGGGCGTCGTTGGCCGAGTCCGCCGCCAGGGGCAGCGCGTTGGGGTTCTCCGCGTCGTAGAGCTGCTCGGACAGATCGAGGATGTGGCTCTTGACCGCCTGGGGCGTGATGCCGTGCGCGGCGTTGTGTGCCTTCTGCACCGCGCGGCGGCGATCCGTCTCCTCGAGGGCCAGGCGCATGGAGTCCGTCATCCCGTCCGCGTACATGATGACGTGGCCATTCATGTTGCGCGCGGCACGGCCGATGGTCTGGATGAGCGACACGTGGCTGCGCAGGAAGCCCTCCTTGTCCGCGTCGAAGATGGCCACCAGGGACACCTCGGGGATGTCCAGACCCTCGCGCAGCAGGTTGATGCCCACCAGCACGTCGAACTCGCCCTTGCGCAGGTCGCGGATGATGGCCGTGCGCTCGATGGCGCCAATGTCCGAGTGCAGGTAGCGCACCTTGACGCCCACCTCGGTGAAGTACTCGGTCAGGTCCTCCGCCATGCGCTTGGTGAGCGTGGTGACGAGCACCCGCTCGTTCTTCGTCACGCGCTGGCGCACCTCCTCGAGCACGTCGTCCACCTGGTTGCGCGCCGGACGCACCTCCACCTCGGGATCCGTCAGGCCCGTGGGGCGGATGATCTGCTCCACCACCACGCCGTTGGACTTCTGGAACTCGTACTCGGCTGGCGTCGCCGAGACGAAGACGGCCTGCTGCACCATCTCCTCGAACTCGGTGAACTTGAGCGGACGGTTGTCCAGGGCGCTCGGCAACCGGAAGCCGTGGTTCACCAGCGTCTCCTTGCGCGCCCGGTCTCCCCGGTACATGGCGCCAATCTGCGGCACCGTCTGGTGGCTCTCGTCGATGAGCACCAGCATGTTGCGCGGGAAGTAGTCGATGAGGCACGGCGGCGGCTCGCCCGTCTGGCGCCCCGAGAAGTGCCGCGAGTAGTTCTCGATGCCGTTGCAGTAACCAATCTGCTCGATCATCTCGAGGTCGTAGATGGTGCGCTGCTCCAGCCGCTGCGCCTCCAGCAGCTTGCCCTCGCGCTGGAACTGCTGCAGCCGCTCGCTCAGCTCGTCGCGGATGGTCTGGATGGCGCTCTTGCGCGTGTCCGCCTGGGTGACGTAGTGGCTCGCGGGGAAGATGACGACCTTGTCCAGCGCGCCCAGCGTCACGCCGCGCAGCGGATCGAACTCGGTGATCTTCTCCACCTCGTCCCCGAAGAAGCTCACGCGCACCGCGCGCTCCTCCTCGTAGGCGGGGAACACCTCCACGGTGTCACCCCGGGCGCGGAAGGTGCCTCGGTGGAAGTCGAGGTCATTGCGCTCGTACTGGCTCTCCACCAACCGGCGGATGAAGGCGTCGCGGCCCAGCTCCGCGCCGACGTTCACCGTCACCGCCAGGTCCACGTACGAGCGCGCCGTCCCGAGGCCGTAGATGCAGGACACGCTCGCCACGATGAGCACGTCATCCCGCGTGCGCAGCGAGTGCGTGGCCGAGTGGCGCATGCGCTCGATCTCGTCGTTCACCGAGGAGTCCTTCTCGATGAACGTGTCCGAGGTGGGGATGTACGCCTCGGGCTGGTAGTAGTCGAAGTAGGAGACGAAGTACTCGACGGCGTTGTGGGGGAAGAGCGCCTTGTATTCCCCGTAGAGCTGGGCGGCGAGCAGCTTGTTGTGCGCGATGAGCAGCGTGGGCCGCTGCACGTTGGCGATGAGGTTCGCCATGGTGAACGTCTTGCCGGACCCGGTGACGCCCAACAGCGTCTGGTAGCGATCCCCGCGCAGTACCGCCTCGGTGAGCTCCCCGATGGCTCGCGGTTGGTCGCCCTGGGGCTTGTAGTCGCTGACGATCTGGAACTCAGGCATGGCTGCTCCGTTTAACACCCGGAGTGAGGGAGCGCCGTCGAAGAATCGCGGTCCGTCCGCTACTTCGCTCCCTCGGATTTCAGGGTTTCGAGCGACCGCAGGCGGGGTGCCTCGAATTCGTCGCCCTTGTTCCATCGGGGCGCCTCGCGCGTGCGGGCCACCTGGGCTCCGAGCAGGAAGAAGAGCTGGGTGTCCTCCACCGCGCCGCTCAGGTCCGTCTCCGGACCCAGCTCATCCGAGGGCTGATGATAGTTCTCGCGCTCCCAACGTTCACGGCGGGTCTTGCCCCAGCCAGCCGGGCGGTCGATGAAGTCCATGCCGCTGCTGAAATAAACGGTGGGGACGCCCTTCTTGGCGAAGCTGAACTGGTCCGAGCGGTAGAAGAAGCCCCGGTCCGGCAACTGATCCGGCTTGACCACCCGCCCCTGTGCCCGCACCAGCACGGTGAGTGGTTTGTCCAGCGAGGACTTGCCCAACCCGATGACCGTCACGTCCCGCGTGCGCCCATGGACGTTGAGCCCGTCCATGTTGACGTTGGCCGCCACGCGCCCAGCGGGCACCGGCAGATGCTCGGCGAGGTAGCTCGACCCCAGGAGCCCCTGTTCCTCGGCCGCCACGGCGGCGAAGAGGATGGAGCGCGGGGGCGCCTTGGGCAGCAAGGTGAAGGCGCGCGCCACCTCGAGCAGCGCCGCCACGCCAGACGCGTTGTCCACCGCGCCATTGTAGATGGCGTCCTCGCCCGGCTTCGCGTCCGCCTTCAGGCCCAGATGATCATGGTGGGCCGTGTAGAGCACCACCTCGCTCGATAGAGAGGGAGCACTGCCTGGCAAGAGCCCCAGCACGTTCGCCGTGGCGCGGCGGCGCACCTGGTTGGTGAAGCGCGTGGAGACCTTCACGCCCAACGCCACCGGCTGGAAGTCCCGGCTGCGCGCCGCCATGCGCAGCGCGTCCAGGTCATGCCCGGCGAGCTTCACCACCCGGCGCGTGGCCTCCTCCGTCGTCCACCCCTTCACCTGCAGCCGAGCGCCTTCCTCGGGAGGCGCCGGCAGTTCGAACTGCTCGCCCGTCCACGACGTCTGCACCACCTGCCAGGGGTAGCCCGCGCTCGGGGTGGTATGGAGGAGGATCGCTCCCGCCGCGCCCTGCTTCTTCGCCTGCTCGTACTTGTAATCCCACCGGCCGTACCACAGCCGCGTCTTGCCCTCGAAGAGCGTGGGATCGTCCTCGGGATCATTGTTGAGGATGAGGAGCGTCTTGCCCCTCAAGTCCATCCCTTTGAAGTCGTCCCACTGATACTCGGGCGCCTGGATGCCGTAGCCCACGAAGACCAGTTCCGAATCGTTCAGTTCGCTCCGCCCCCCCTGGTGGCCGGAGCTGGCGATGAAGTCTTCATGGAAGTGCAGGTGCGTGGTCTCCGCGCCCGAGGTGAAGGTCATCGTGTCCGGATGGCCCGTCATCCCCACCAACTCGAAGGGCTGGAGATAGTCCCCCCGCGGCGCCCCCGGCTTCAATCCGAGCAGTTCGAACTGCGTGGAGAGGTAGAGCTGGGTCAGCGCATCGCCCCGCGTGCCCGGGCCCCGCCCCTCCAACAGATCCGAGGCCAGGAAGTCGATATGGGCCCGGAGCTTGCGCGCCTCCAACGTCTTCGCCGCCGACTTCTCCGCGGGCAGGGACGGCTGGGCCAGGGCGGCTCCCGGCAGGAGCATCCAGGACACGAGGACCACCAACGATCGCTTCATGGAAAAGCCCTACCACGCTCCCTCCGCGCGAAAGAGCGCGCCGAGGGGCAACCGTCACGGTGGGTAACAACACCCGTCACCAGGGCGGTGGCACCTGTCACCAGGGGCTTGTCGAGGCATCCCCCCGAGGAGACAACGTAGGTGTGATGACCACAGTCACCACCCTGCCATTCCCTCCAGAACCCACTCGGGAATGAAATCAAGTATTTGGCTCAAGGGAACGTATGACGCGGCGCATGGCACACATCATGCTCTACATGGCGCACATCGACCACACGGGGTGAGTGAATCCCACCCCCACCCAGAAAGCCCCACTGCCATGCAGATCTCCAACAAGAAGACCCCGGTCTCCGCTCCCGTCGCCTCCACCCCCGCTCCTGTCGTCACCGAAACCCCGGCCGCCGCCACGAAGGCGCGGACCTCCGCCGCCTCGGGCTTCAACAAGGACTCCAGCTTCACCCCGGCCGCGGCCAACGTCGCCTCCGCCACCCGTACCACCGGTCCCCTGGCCTTGCAGAGCAACGAGGCCCAGTCGGCCATCCAGAAGTCGGTGGACTTCCTGCAGCAGAACACCCCCGCGCTCAAGGGCGTCGTGGCCGGTCCCTCCGCCGCCGCCTCCGTCAAGCCCAGCCAGGTATTCAAGGATGACCTGGGCATGACGCACGTGCGCATGGATCGCCAGCACGAGGGCGTGAAGGTCTTCGGTGAGCAGGTCATCAGCCACCTGGACAAGGACGGCAAGGTGGCGGACGTGACGGGCTCGCTGTCCACGGTGCCCGCCAGCCTGGGCGCCTCGCCCGTGAAGCTCACCGCTCAGGACGCGCTCGCGGTGGCCCAGAAGCAGTTCGGCGCCGAGACCTCGCGCGCTCCCTCCTCCGAGCGCGTCATCGTGCAGGGCAAGGACGGCCAGTACCACGCCGCCTACCATGTGCAGCTGAGCAAGACGACGGACCTCAAGGCCGGTGAAGTCCCCCGCCGCATGAACTACTTCGTCGACGCCAACAGCGGCGAGCTGGTCAAGAGCTTCGATCAGATGGGTGGCTTCGCGCACGAGGTGGAGGCCGCCAAGGCCCGCGCCTCCCAGCCCACGACGCCCTCTACCCCCGCGACGCCGGGCGGCCCCTCCCTGCCCACGACGGGCAAGGCGGACGACACCTCGCTCTACAGCGGCCAGGTGGACCTCTCCACCGCCCAGCAGGCCAACGGCACCTACACCCTCGAGGACTCCACCCGCGGCAGCGGCGTGGTGACGTACGACGGCAAGAACAAGGCGAACGCCAGCGGCAAGACGCAGATCACCGACAAGAACGACGTGTGGGGCGAGAAGACGGACGACGCGCGCAGCAAGGCCGCGGTGGACGCGCACTACGGCGCGGAGATGACGTACGACTTCCTCAAGGACGTGCTCGGCCGCAACTCGCTGGATGACAAGGGCGAGAAGCTCGTGTCCTACGTCCACGTGGACAAGAACCTCGTCAATGCCTTCTGGGACGGCGAGAAGATGAGCTACGGCGATGGCGACGGAAAGGACGCCGGTCCGCTCACCACGCTGGACATCGCGGGCCATGAAATCGCCCACGGCCTGACCGAGCGCACCGCGGGCCTCGTCTACGAGGGTGAGTCCGGCGGCCTCAACGAGTCGTTCAGCGACATCATGGGCGCGGGCGTGGAGTGGTACGCCTCACAGAAGAACGACGCGGTGAAGTTCGACTGGAAGGTCGGCGAGGACGCGTGGACCCCGGCCAACGGCACGGACGACGCGCTGCGCTACATGGACGACCCGACCCAGGACGGCTACTCCATCGACAACTACAAGAACTACCCGAAGCAGACGGAAGTCCACGGCTCCAGCGGCATCGCCAACAACGCCTTCTACCTGCTGACCGAGGGCGGGAAGAACCGCACGTCGGGCCTGGAGGTGAAGGACGGCATCGGCATGGACAAGAGCCTGAAGATCTTCGGCCGCGCGCTGACGACGTACATGACGCCCAGCACCACGTTCGCCCAGGCGCGCGAGGCCACCCTCAAGGCCGCCACGGACCTGCACGGCGCCAACTCGGCGGAGGTCCAGAAGGTGAAGGACGCCTGGACCGCCGTGGGCGTGGGCAAGTAATCACCCGGGCAGCAGCTCCACGCGGGGGTAGGTCCCGAGCAGGTGCATGGACTGGGTGTAGGGCTGGAGGTCGCGCAGCACCGCCTCGATGGGGGCGGAGGCGGCGTGGCCCTCCAGGTCCAGGAAGAAGCGGTAGGCCCAGGGCGAGCCCGGCAGGGGGCGGGACTCGAGCCGGGCGAGGTTCACCCCGCGCTCGGCCAGGACGAGCAGCGCCTTGCCGAGCGTGCCGGGCTTGTTCTCCAGCACCATCACCAGGGACGTCTTGCAGGGCGCGTCCGTGGGCAGGGGCGTGGCCGAGCGGGCCACCTCCACGAAGCGGGTGTAGTCCCCCTTGCGATCCTGGAGTTCGTGCGCCAGCACCTCCAAGCCGAAGCGCTGCGCCGCGGAATCGCTCGCGATGGCGGCGACCCCCGGATCATTCGCCTCGCGCACCCGCTGCGCCGCACCGCCCGTGTCCAGGTCGGGCAGCAGCCGCACATGGGGCAGACGCTCGCGGAAGAACGTCTCGCATTGGGTGAGCGCCTGCGGATGGGAGCGCACGGTGTGCAGCGACTCCAGCCTGGCGCCCGGCAGTCCCAGGAGCCGGTGCTGCACCTGGTCCACCATCTCCGCGATGAGTGTGACGCCCTCCTCCGCGAGCGCGTCATAGGTCTCGTACATGGCGCCCGCGGTGGTGTTCTCGATGGGCAGCAGCGCCAGGTCCACCTCGCCCTGGCGAAGTGCATCCACCGCCAGACGGGGTGAGTCGAAGCCGGACAGGAACACGCCCCCCTCACGGCCCGCGTAGCGCTTGTGCGCCATCTGGTGGCTGTAGGAGCCCTCCATGCCGGGATAGGCCACGCGCAAGGGCGTGCTCTCCAGGCCCGTCACCCACGCGTGCTGCCGGGCGACGGACATCTCCATGATGAGGCGGTAGAGCCGCTCCACCTCGTGGGGATCCAGGTTGCGCGCCATGGCCGCGGTCCGGATGCGCCGCAGGAGGAGATCCTCGCGCCGCTGGTCCCGGATGGGCGAGGCCGTGGCCAGCTTGGAGCGGGCGATGTCCTCGGCCAGATCCATGCGGCGGCGCAGGGCATCGAGGAGTTCCTCGTCCACCTGCTCGATGGAGACACGCAGCTGCTGTAGATCCACAACGTCCGACATGGCGGCCTAGACTCCGTGGCTGAGGTAGGAACCGAGCACCCGCACCGAACACCCCAGGGAGTCTAGCTCGGCCAGGGCCTCGGGCAGGGGTTGCGCGGACAAGGAGGAATCAACGTCGATGAAGAAGAAGTAGTTGCCCAGGCGCTTGCGCGTGGGCCGCGACTCGATGCGCACCAGGTTCACCTGTTTGCGCGCGAACACGGACAGCACCTGGTGCAGCGCGCCCGGGAAGTCCGCGGGCAGGGTCACGAGGAGGCTCGTCTTGCTCCGGCCCGGCCGGGGGAGCACCAGCGGCTCCGGACCCACGAGCACGAAGCGCGTGGCGTTGTCCGGATGATCCTCGATGTGCCCCACCAGGACGTCCAGGCCATACAGCGCCGCGGACGCGGCACTGCCGATGGCGGCGAGCCCCGATTCGGACGCGCGCTCCCGCACCTGACGAACGCCCTCGGACGTGGAGCCCACCGGAACCCCCTCGGCGTGGGGCAGCCGGGTGCGCAGGAACTCCCGGCACTGCCCGAGCGCCACCGGATGGGACAACACCTCGCGGATGCCCTCCAGCGGACCCGCGCGGCCAATCAGGTTCATCGTGATGGGGTACACCCACTCCGCCTGGATGGGCAGATCCACCTCGTGCACCAGCCAGTCCAGGTGATGGCTGACCGAGCCCTCCAGAGTGTTCTCGATGGGGATGACCCCCAGGTCCGCCCGGCCCGAGACGACCGCCTGGAAGACATCGGCGATGAGCTTGCAGGGAAGGAGCTCGTGCGGCACCGCCCCGAGGAAATGCTGGGCGGACTCCTCGGAGAAGGTCCCGGGCCCCAACACGGAAATCCGCTTCATTCCGCCCACTCCTCGCTCGGCGGCGCCGTGCATCGTGCGTCACGCGTCATCATGGTCCCGGCACCCTACCCTCCTGAAGGAGCCAACACGGCCACCCGCGTGCCAAGCACAGGGGGAGCACGGGGCAGGCGGACCGTGAAGGTGGTGCCGTCGGCCTCCGTGGAGCGCACGTCCACGGAGCCCCGGTGCGCCAGGACGATCTGCCGGACGATGTACAACCCCAGGCCAATGCTGCGGTCGGATTGCGACAGCCGCGTCCCCCCGCGCGTGAGCGGTTCGAACAAGCGAGGCAACAACTCCGGGGAGATGGGCGTGCCCTCGTTGTGGACCCGAAGGAGCACGTGCTCCTTCTCGCCCTCGGACTCGATGCGCACGGGCGAGCCCTCGCGGCCATAGCGCAGCGCATTGCCGAGGATGTTGGAGAGCACCTGGGCGATGCGGTCCGAGTCCCAGACGCCCTTGCCATCCCCTTGCCAGGACAGCAGCAACTCGCGCTCGGGATGGGCCGTGCGCGCCTCCTCGACCACCTGGTGCGCCAGATCATGGATGTCGAGCGGCGAGGGCTGGATGGGGATGCCGGCGCCCATGCGCGCCTGGGTGAAGTCGAGCAGGTCCCGGATCATCCGGTGGGCCCGCTCCGCCGAGGACACGATGCGCGCGGCTGTCTTGGTCAGCCAGGGCGAGGCGTCCTCGCGCCGCAACATCAACGCGCCGGCCATGAGGATGGCGCTCAGGGGGTTGCGCAAGTCATGGCTGACGATGCCCATGAGCTGCTGCTCGAACTCGGCCCGGTTGCGGGCCTCCTGCAGCAGCCGCTGCCGCTCCTTCTCGGCGCGCTTGCGCTCGGAGATGTCCTGCATGGCGCCCACCATGCGCACGGGCTGTCCGCTGGCCTCCCGGACGATGTGGCCCCGATCCACCATGTCGCACCAGGTGCCGTTCTTGTGCAGGAAGCGGTACTCCTCCAGCCAGTGCTCCTCGCGAGAAACGATGGCGCCCCGGAAGCTGGTGAGCACCCGCTCGCGATCCTCGGGGTGGATGCGCTCGGACCAGCCCGAGGGCGACTGGCCCATCTCCTCGGGCGTGTAGCCCACCACCTGCTCGAGCGTGTCGTTCCAGTGGGTGGAGTCCATTCGCAGATCCCAGTCCCAGATGGCATCGAAGGTCGCCCGGCTCGCGAGCGCGTAGCGCTCCTCCGACGCGCGCAAGGCATCCTCGGTGCGCTTGCGCCGCAGCTCCCCTTCCGCCTCGCGCAGGGCCCTCGCCACGCATGGCACCAGGCGATCCAGACGCTCCTTGAGGACGTAATCCGTGGCTCCGCGCTTGAGCAGTTCGATGGCGCGCTCCTCGCCCAGCGCGCCGGACACGAAGAGAAAGGGCGTGTCCGGGCAGAGCTCGCGCGCGGTGGACAGGGCGCTCAGTCCATCGAAGCCCGGCACGTTGTAGTCGGAGAGGATGAGGTCGAAACAGCTCCGCCCGAGCGCCCGCGTGAACCCGGCCCGGCCTTCCACGCGCTCCACCTTCAGGGACAGCCCCTCCTCCTCGAAGCGCGAGAGGATGAGCTCGGCGTCCAGCGCGTCGTCCTCCAGCAGGAGCAGGGACAAGGGGCGCTGGGCGGAGAGCTCCAGCAGCCGGCGGACGGAAACGCTCGGAGAACCGCTCATCGGCCCGTGCCCGGAGGAAGGGAGCCCGGAGGCGGTTGATTGACCACCGCCCAGAAGAGCCCCAACTCCTTGAGCGCGAAGACGAAGTCGTCGAACACCACCGGCTTGACCACGTACGCGTTGACGCCCAGTCCGTAGCTGCTCGCCAGATCCCGCTCTTCCCGCGAGGAGGTGAGCATCACGATGGGGATGGTGCGCAGTTCGGGGTGGGCCTTGACCTGGGAGAGCACCTGGATGCCATCCACCTTGGGCAGCTTCAGGTCGAGCAGCACCACGGCGGGGTGGCTCGCGGGGCGGGAGGCATGCTCGCCCTGGCGGTGGAGGTAGTCGAGCGCCTGCTGACCGTCGCGCACCACCACCACTTCGTTGGCCAGGCGGGTCTCCTCCAGCGCCGCCAGGGTGAGCGCCACGTCGTTGGCATTGTCTTCCACGAGGAGGATTCGCTTGAGTCCGTTCACGGAGGTTCCTTCTCTCTCAGGTCGTGGCTCGCGGCAACGTGAAGTGGAAGGTGGCCCCCTGCTCCAAGGCGCCCTCCGCCCAGGTCCGGCCCCCGTGACGGGAGATGATGCGCCGCACGTTGGCGAGCCCAATGCCCGTCCCCTCGAATTGTTCGGCGGTGTGCAGTCGCTGGAAGACACCGAAGAGCTTGTCCACATACTGCATCTCGAAGCCAACACCATTGTCACGCACCCAGAGTTCAACCTCTTCCTCTTGCGTGTGGGCACCCACCTCGATGAGCGCATGGGCTCGAGGCCGGGTGTACTTCACGGCGTTGCCCAGCAGGTTGCGCAACACCTGGCGCAGCAGCGCGGGGTCCGCCTTGACGGCGGGCAGCTCGCCCACGCGCCACTCGACATGACGGCCCTTCGACTCGGGTTCGAGCTCCCGGCGGACCTCCTGCATGAGCGCTCCCAGGTCCACGCGGGTCTGACGAAGCTCCGCGCGGCCCATCCGGGAAAACGCGAGGAGGTCATCGACCAGCATGCCGCCCTGCTGCGCGGCGTTGGTGATGGTGCGCAGATGGCCCCGGGCCACGTCGTCCAGGACGGCACCCGCGCGCCGCTCCAGCAACTGGGCGAAGCCGATGATGTGGCGCAGCGGAGCGCGCAGATCGTGAGAGACCGAATAGCTGAACGATTCCAGTTCCTGGTTGGCCTCCTGGAGCTGGGCGGTGCGCTCGCGCACGCGCGCCTCCAGTCCCGAGTTGAGCTGGCGGATCTCCTCCTCGGCCCGGCGCAGGTTCTCGAGGATGCGCCGCTCCTCGTGGATGTCCGTGTTGGTTCCGAACCACTGGATGATGCGGCCCTCCGAATCCCGCAGGGGCAAGGCCCGGGTGAGGAACCAACGCCAGGTGCCATCCGCGCCCCTCAATTGGAACTGCTCTTCCCAGAGCTCACCACGGGCAACCGCCCGGGACCAGGACTCCCACACCCACGGCAGATCCTCCTCGCTGTAGATGTGCCGCCAGGCCCCGGCGAGCATCTCCTCGGACGTGGCACCGGTGTATTCGAACCAGCGATCGTTGTACCAGTACACCTGCCCCTCTGGATCGCTGATCCAGGCGAGCTGCGGCATGGAGTTGGCGAGGGCGCGCAGCTTCTTCTCGCTCTGGCTCAGCCGCTCGGCGAGCGCCTCCACCTCGCGGCGGGCACGCACCTGCTCGGTGACATCGAAGGCCACGGCGATGATGCCTTCCACCCGGCCGTCCATGTCACGCAGCGGCTGGCAGGAGATGTTGAAGAACCCCTCGCGGGGCGAGGGATCCGGCAGTTTCCGCCAGCCCAGCACCACCTCGCTGCGCTGGACAGATACGCCCTCGTGGTACACGAACTCCAGCAACTCGAAGAACTGCTGGCCCTCCAGCTCGGGCAGCGCCTGGCGCGCGGGAAGTCCCACCATGACGCGCTCACCCACGGAGCGCTGGAAGCTGGTGTTGACCATCTCGTAGACGAAGTCCGGACCCTTCATGACGGCCAGGGGCTCGGGCAGTTGCATGAGCGCGGCGAACAGGTTGTGGCGCTGGGTGCGGGCCAGTTCATACAGCCGCTTGTTCTCCACGGCCACGCTCGATATCTGGGCGAGCTGCACCACGACGGCCTCGTCCTCCTCGGTGAACTCGCCCCGCATCTTGTCGGACAACTGGATGAGCCCGAGGTTGCGGCCCTCCCGGTTCACCAACGGCACGGCGAGCCATCCCCGCATGGGCGGATGCGCCTTGGCATGGGAGCCAAAGCCCCGCCAGGCCGGGTGCGCTTCCAGCTCCGCCTGGGTCAGGCGCAGGGGACGGTTGGTGCGGCAGACCTCGGCGTAGATGCCGCTGCCATCCGGCCGGGAGGCGTAGTCGCGCCAGGCCGCGTACTTGTCCGACAACGAGACGGCGGTGATGGCCTGTTCCCAGCGCGCTCCCGCCGTCAGGCTGACCACGCACTGGTGAGCCCCCACGATCTCCCGCGCCCGCTCGGACAGGAGGGTGAGCACCGATGAAATCCCTTCCGCGGAGTGGAGGGCCACGGAGGCCTCCGTCAACCCCCGGAGCTGCTCGGCCCGGTGCCGCGCGTCGGCCAACAGCCGGGAGCGCTCCTCCTCGGCGAGCTTGTGCGCGGAGATGTCGCCGAGCGTTCCGATGAAGCGCACCGCGCGCCCCTCCTCGAAATACGTCCGGCCCGTGGCACGCAACCACCGCGACTCCTGGCCCGGCTCGGCCACGGTGCGGTACTCCACCTCGTAGTGGCCCGTGCCCCGTGGATCGAGACTGCTCGCCACCGCGGCATGGGTGGCCGCGCGATCCTCCTGGCGGATACGGGAATCAAAGAGCGCATAGGTGACCTCGGAGTCGGGAGGTACCCCGAGGAGCTCCTTGCTGCGCGCATCCCACCGCAGCTCCTGGGTCATCGGATCGAAGTCCCACGTGCCGAGCGCCGTGGCCGACACCGCCAGGCGCAGACGTTCCTCGCTGGCGTTCAGGGCATCCGTGCGCGAGCGCAACTCCTCCTTGAGGCGCTCTTCCCTGCGCCGTACCCGGATGTGCTCGGTCACCTCGACACAGAAGGTGAGCAGACCCGTGGAGTGTCCGTCCGGATCTCGGATGGCCTGGTAGATGAGATCGAAGAAGACCTCCTCCAGGGCCTGGTCCTTCCCGCGCCGCAGGAGCACGCGGAAATCATTGCCGAGGAACGACTCCCCCGTCCGCATCACGCGCTGGAGGATCTCCATGATCTCCGGCTGGGCCGCCATCTCGGGGAAGAGCTCGCGCAACGGCTGGCCCGTCACCACGGAACGGCCCACCATCCGCTCGTAGAAGGGGTTGGCGAACTCGAAGATGAAGTCAGGCCCTCGCGTGATGGAGATGGCCACCGGCGCCTGTATCAGCAGGGCATGCAGGCGGCTGCTTTGCTCGGCTTCCCATTGCCGCCGCTCGTGGGCTCGCTGGGCCTCCTCCTGGAGCCGCAATCGCTCTCGGGCGCGCTGCAACTCCACGAAGAGGCCCACCTTGGAACGCAACACCTGGGGGATGAGCGGCCTGGTCAGGTAGTCCACCGCTCCCTGTGCGTAACCGCGCAGCAACTCCTGCGGGTCCACATCCGCGGCCGTCATGAGCAGCACGGGCGTGCGCTGGGTGCGCTCGTGCTCGCGCATCAGCGCCATGACCTCGAGGCCACTCATGTCCCCCAGGCGGACGTCCAGGAGGATGACCGCGAAATCCTCCTCACGCACACACCGCAGCGCTTCCCGCCCGGAATCCGCCCTCACCAACCGTTGGCCGAGCGGTTCGAGGATGGCCTCCAGGGTCGCCAGGTGGGCGTGATCATCGTCGACGAGAAGGACACATGTCCGGAGTGTCTCCACGATCGATGGCATACAACATCCGCTCTCGGTACGCTCTGGACAGTCACCTGCCGGTACGGTTGTCCGTCCGCCTTCCTCGAGCCGGGTACTGTCCCGAGCGGGTCCGCTGGCGGGACGGCGCCCATGCCGCGGTGGAGAGCGCTTGAGCGGCAGACGCTCCGCCCCACCCCACGGATTCAACCCCGGGGAGCGGCCGAGCCTTCCGGCGGCGGCTGCACCTTCCAGCGCCGGTGCAGCCACAACCACTGGTCCGGGTAGCGCCGCACGTACTTCTCCAGCACCGACGCCACCGCCGCCGTGTGGGCCACGATGGCGTCCTGCTCGCCCAGACCCTCTGGCGGCGGAATGGGCCCCTCCACCTCCAGCCGCAACTTCCGCCCGCTCTCGTCGCGAACCCCCATCACCACGAACACCGGCGCCCCCGTGCGCCGGGCCACCACCGCCATCGCGGGCGTCGTGGACGCGGGCCTGCCGAAGAAGGGCACGAACACCGCCACCTTCGCTGGCAGCGACTGATCCAACAGCATCAGCACCGTCTCACCCAGTTGCACCGCCTCCTGTGCCTGGGCGATGGCTCCCTTCGGGTAGATGAGCCCCACGCCCGCGGCGACGCGGCTGTCCACGATGCGCATGTTGAGCGCGCCCTTGAGCGGGCGCACCAGGGCGTTGAGCGGAATGCCCCGCCGTATCACCATCTTCCCCGCGCGCTCCCAGTTGCCGAAGTGCGCCGTCACCAACAGCGCGCCCTGCCCCTTCGCGAGGCTCGCCTTCAACGCCTCCCACGCCTCGCCCTTCACCTCCGGCTCTTCCCACGGGGGCTCCACGTGGTCCTTCAAATCGATGGATTCGAGCACCACGCGCGCCATGGAGATGTAGGCCCCGCGGGCGATCCGGCGCCGCTCGGCATCGCTCATCTCCGGGTAGGCATGCGTCAGGTTCTCCAGGGCCACCCGGCGGCGGATGCCCAGGGTGAAGGCCAGCCAGCCCACGAAGCGGGCGAGCCCATCCCTCCAGGACGCGGGCAGCGCGCACACCGCATCCATCATCCGGTTGGCGATCCACCCCACCACGGCGGAGGGGCGCTCCCCGAGCACCTGGACGAGCCGGGTGGGCGGACGCGGGAGGGGAAGGCGCGGGGACTCGGGAGACGGAGTGGGGGGGGACACGGCGGCGCACTCCACCTGGAAGTGAGGTGGCAGGCAAGGGGGCACCCACCGCCATTCGCCACCCTGCCTGCCCGCCCTGAATCCCCACGGACCGCGAGCAGCACCCCATATTCAATGCCGAGAAGGCCTCAACGCTTGGAGCGAAACGCCATGCGGCAGCGCATCGACGATTACGCCTTGCTCGGCGACTGCCACGCCGCGGCGCTCGTGGGCCGCGATGGCTCCATCGACTGGGCCTGCTTCCCCCGATTCGACTCGGCCTCCGTGTTCTGCCGCATCCTGGATGCGCGCCGGGGTGGCTCCTTCCGGGTGTGCCCCGAGGGCGCCTTCCAGTCCAGCCGCCAGTACATCGATGACACCAACGTGCTCGTCACCACCTTCACCACGCCCACCGGCGTGCTGGAGGTGACGGACTGCATGCCCGTGCGCACCCGCCTGGCCCAGAGCTCCCGCGTGGGGTCGCGGCACTCGCTGCTGCGGCGGCTGCGCTGCACCGCCGGCCAGGTGGAGACGCGGGTGGTGGTGGCACCGCGCTTCGAATACGGAGCCTTCGTGCCACGCATCCGCCTCACCTCGCCCCAGACGGCGGAACTGGTGGGCGGCGCGGATGCGCTGTGGGTGACGGCCACACGACCGCTGATCGCGCACGACGATGCCCTGCGCGCGCGCTGGCACATGAGCGCCGGGGACGAGGCCTGGGTGGAGGCGGCCTGGACGCCCTCGCTCGTCGAGCGCACCGCGGCGGAGATGCCGGATCTGGCGACACTGCGCCGGTTGCTGGAGGACACGGTGGCCTTCTGGCGCGAGTGGATTTCCCACTGTGCCTACGAAGGCGAGTACACGCGCGCGGTGCGCCGCTCGGCGCTGGTGCTCAAGGCGCTCACGTACGCGCCCTCGGGAGCCATCGTGGCCGCCCCCACCACGTCCCTGCCCGAGGAGCCGGGCGGCATGCGCAATTGGGACTACCGCTACACCTGGCTGCGGGACACGACGCTCACGCTCATCTCCTTGATGTTGCTGGGCTACCAGGAGGAAACGCTCGCCTTCCAGCACTGGTTGGAGCGCACCAGCGCGGGCCGGGCCGAGGACCTTCAAATCATGTACAGCATCCGGGGCCACCGGCTGCTGCCCGAGGTGGAGCTGCTCCACCTGGAGGGCCACCAGGGCTCGCGGCCCGTGCGCTCCGGCAATGGCGCCGTGAAACAACTCCAGCTCGACGTCTTCGGGGAGATGCTGGAAGGGGCGTGGCTCTTCTCGAAGATGGGCAGGCACATGTCCCAGGAGAATTGGGCCTTCCTGCGTGGGTTGGTGGATGACGTGTGCGTGCGCTGGCGCCAGCCGGACCAGGGGCTTTGGGAGATTCGCGACGAGCCCCGGCACTTCCTCCACTCGAAGCTGCTGTGCTGGGTGGCCTTGGATCGGGCCATCCGCATCGCGCGAGCACGGCGGCTGCCGGCTCCGGTGGGGCGGTGGTCTCGCGAGCGCGCGCTCTTGCGCGGGTACCTGCTGCGGGAAGGCACACGCCTCGGGTGGTTCCCCCAGTCGGTGGGCTCGGACAGAGCGGACGCCTCGGTGCTGCAATTTCCCGCGCTGGGGTTCCTGCCCTCGGCCCACCCGCTGGTGCGCCGCACGGAGGAAGTGGTGCGCGAGCGGCTGGAGAAGGGCGGGCTCCTCTACCGCTACCACGCGCCGGACGGCCTGGGCGGCGACGAGGGCACCTTCCTTCTCTGCTCCTTCTGGCTGCACGACGTACTGGTGCACTCGGGAAGGACGGAGGAGGCGGAGGAGCTGCTGCGGCACCTGCTGGGCCTGGCCAACGACGTGGGCCTCTACGCGGAGCAAGCCCTTCCGGACACGGGCGAGGCGAGGGGCAATTTCCCGCAGGCCTTCACGCACATGGCGCTGGTGGCCTCGTGCGCTCAGCTCTCCGCGGCCAGGAGCTTCCAGCTACCGAGGCCCGGCGCGTACGACTACGCGGACTTCGCACTCACCTACCACCTCGGCCGACGCTCCATGTTCATGTCTCACTTCGCGTGGGACGCGTCACTCTGACGGGAGAGGCGTGCGTTCAGATACGAGACGCGGCCATGGGCAGGGTCCGCAGACGCTCGCGCTCCTCACGAGACAGCGGGTCCTCTCCGCGAAGGAAACGCTCCAGGTGGCCCAGGGAGTCGACACCGAAGAAGAGTTCCCCGTCCGCGACAACGGTGGGGACCCCGAAGCCGTCCAGCGCGAGCAGTTCCTCCGTGTCGCGGCGCACCTGCTCCTTCACCTCCGGCGTCCGCGCGGCGGCGAGCAATGCCTGCGCATCCAGCCCCACCGAGGCGGCACAGGCCCCCACCCGCTCGGGCTCCACCAGCCCGCCTCCACCCGCCCACGCCGCCGAGAACAGCGCGGAAACGAGCTGCCTCCGGGCGTCCACCTCGCGCACCGCGGCCGTCACCCGGAGCGCGAGCAATGGATTGAAAGGGTGCGCCTCGGGGAAGACGAAGGGCACACCCAGGTCGTGGGCGAGCCGGTGGGTGTGCTTGTAGGTGTAGAAACGCTTGCGAGGCACTTCCGCGGGACCCGTCGTTCCAAGCGCGTTGAGCACACCCGCGAAGAGGATCGGCACGGGTTCCAACGTCCGGCCATGACGCTCGGCCAGGGCCGGAAGCCGCGTCCACGCGAGGTAGGCGTAAGGCGAGACGTAGTCGAAGAAGAAGCGGAGGGGAGCGCGGCTCATATCGCTCACTTTAACCCGGGGTCCAGGATGAACCGCACCGCGTCGGAGACCGCCGCCACGAGCCCCATCTCCTGAATGGCTCGCAACTCGCCCCCGTCGAGCCACACGCCCCGGCACCGCTCGCACACGTCGAGCAGGACGTGCCGGTCGCGCTCACTGCGCACCTTCTTCATGACCTCGCGGGGCTCGCAGCGGGGGCACGCCAGCTCGCGCGCCTGGACCTCCTCCGGCGGCAGCTTGCGCCACTCGAAGAGCCGCACGTTCACGGTCGACTCCAGTTGCCGGAGGTCCGCTTCCTCGAGCCAGTGGCCCTCGCACTGAAGGCATTGCAACGCCTCCACCTCATCCAGGCGCACCTGGGTCATCGCCTTGTCGCAACGTGGACAGTTCATTCGAGCGCCCAGGGTAGCAGCTCGAAGCCGCCAAGGCCCGGAGCTCGACACATCGGCACGCACGTCGTCCGTCAGTCGCTCCCCGGCGCCGCAATGGCAGTCACCGCGCGACCGCGCCCGGCTCCTCCACTGGAGGCGATCCCGCGAATTGATCCTCTTTCTCGTTTTACCTGTACAATCGCAGCCATGAAATTTCCCCACGCTGGCCGTACGCGGCCCCTCGCGCTGTCCTCGTTGTTGGCTTCCCTGGTGTGTTCCTGCGGCCCCCAGGAGGGTGCGCCAGGCGACGCGCTGCTCGGCGAGTCCCGCGCCGCGGCGACGACGGGACACCGGGCCTTCCGGGTGATGACGTACAACGTGCGTGGACCGCTGGACACGGGGGTAAGGGCCTGGCCCAACCGTAAGGCGGCCGTCATCCAGCGCATCCTCGCGAACAACGCGGACATCGTCGGCGTGCAGGAGGCGCAGGCGCCGTCGGGTGGCCCCAGCGTCCCAGCGGACCTCATCGCGGGGCTCACGGGAACCGACAAGCCCTACGGCGTCTACAACCCGGGCGGAGGCAGCCCGAAGCTCATCTTCTTCAAGAAGAGCCGCTTCGAGATCGCCACCGAGGTGGGCCACGGCAACGAAGCGCTCGTCAATCCCTACGCCAGCACCGCGGAATGCCACAGCCACGCGGAGGGCAAGAAGATCTCCTGGGTGGGCCTCCGGGACTTGACGTCGGGCCAGGTGTACTTCGTGGCGAACACGCACTACGCCTACGCGGCGGCGTGCTCGCTCGGACGGTTGAAGGAAGCCGCGCAGATGGCCGCCTTCCTCGCCTCGAAACCCGCGGGCCTGCCCGTCGTGGCGATGGGCGACTTCAACGTCGACGCGCAGAGCAAGTCCACTCCGGGTGAGAGCACCATCGAGGACCTGGAGGAAGGGGCGCGGCTGTACCGCACGGCCCGCTTCGATGGCACCACCGGTGTGGATGATGCCACCTTCAACAACGCATGGGACGGCACGCCGTCCACGAGCTACTCGCGGCTGGACTACATCCTCCACACCGGGGGAGAGCTCACCTCATCCGCTCCCGCCATCGACCGGACGGAGAGCGGCGGCAACACACCGTCGGACCACTACCCGGTGCTCGCCACCATCCGCCCCTCCCTCTTCTCCTCCGGCTCCACCCTCTCTCCAACGCCGAGCGGCACGTCCACGGCCACGCAACTGTTCTTCGCGGACGTCACCGGGGATGGCTGCGCGGATCGCATCTCCTGGAACGCATCCGCCGGTGAAGGAGAGACGTGGGTGGCGAAGTCGAAGTGTGACGGAAGCTTCGCCACGGCGGTGAAGAACGAAGGCGCCGTCAGCGTGGTGTCCACCACGCGCTTCTACTTCGCGGACGTCAACGGAGATGGCTGCGCCGACAAGGTCCTCTGGCGGCCCACTTTGGGTGATGGCGAGGTGCGCATCTACCCGTCGAAGTGCGACGGCACCTTCGGCGACCGCGTCTCCGTCCTCCAGGCCGCCAGCCAGAGCGAGTCCACGCGCTTCTTCTTCGCCGACGTGACGGGTGATGCGTGCGCGGACCTGGTGCGTTGGAACCCGAAGGAGCGCGGCGGCGCCTTCGACACCTTCGTGGCGAAGTGTGGCGCGACGCCGTCCTTCGGCTCGGCGGTCCAGAGCAAGGAGGGCGCGAACACCAGCGAGGGCACGCGCGTGTACTTCGCCGACGTGGACGGCGACGGGAAGGCGGATCGCCTCCTGTGGAACCCCGAGCAGGATGGGGGCCGCACCCGCGTCTACCGCTCCACCGGAGCGGGAGCGTTCGCCTTCGCGTTCGCCCACGACGCGGGCACCAGCGGCGTGGACACGTCCCGCTTCTACTTCGCGGACGTGGACGGCGACGGCAAGGCGGACAAGATCTTCTGGCGCCCCACCTTCCGCCAGGGCCGGATGCAGATCTACCCGAGCACCGGCACCAACTTCGCCGGCAGCCCCGTCATGGACAACACCGGCTTCAGCGGCTCGGAGAACACCGACTTCTTCTACGCCAACATCGACGGGAAGGGCGGCGCGGACAAGGTGTACTGGAACCCCGGCGCCTACGACGGCGACAGCAAGGTGTTCCGCGCCCTGGCGCAATAACATCCGTGGACGAGCCGGAGGCGATTGGGGCCGAGAACCTCGATCCCCGTCATCCCTGGCACCACCCCGATGGCATTCGCCTCCTGTGCGTAGGGGAGCTTCCAAATGAACCATGCGCCTTCCTGTCAGGGCGAGGACTCGGACGCGGGAGAGGAGCCGCCCGCGTCCACGCTCATCGGGACGGACGGAGACTTCGCCACCGGCAACAGGCACCGCCCTTCATAGGCCACGGTCTGCACGGGGCAGTTCGGTGTCGTACGCTCAACCGGAATCCAACAGCCGCCACTGACCTCACGCTCCAGGCCCACCGTACACGGGGCTCGCTTCTGGTTGGGAACGAGCCGAGGGGGCTCTCCCGGCCGCGCGATGGCCGCGTCCTTGGCGCTCTGAGTCATCCAGGCCTTCAGCCGGTTGGAGGGGGAGTCCAAGTCATCTCCCCATCCCCCCCACAGCACCCAACCGACCAACGCGCCCAATCCCAGGGACACCAGGACCGGGAGGGCTCGACTCGAACGATGGCCGGGACTCGCGACCGCCACCGTGGGCCGCTTGCCCCGCTTGGGCTTCCTTCTCGCCCACTTCGCCAGTTCCGCCTCCGGGTTGCGCTTGCCACCCTCCAACACGACATCCTCGGTGGTGCGCCCCTCTTCCGTCCAGCCATGGCACAAGGGCAGTTCCCAACGCCTATCACCCCGGAACTCGTGAAGCAGCGCTTCCAACTCCTCGTACAACACGTCCGCGCCCGGCACGCGCTCCCCGGGCTCCAGCGCCAGCAATCTCAGACACAAGCGAGACAGAGGCTCGGGAACGCGGGAGTTGCGCACGTGCGGCGGCATGGGCTGGCCTTCCAGAATCGCATTCGCCAGCATCTCTCCCGGTCCCTCGAAGGGATAGGCATCCGTGGTGAGCACGTAGAGCATGACACCCAGGGCATACAGTTCGTCCGTCACCGCGTAGGCGTAGCGCGCTCCAGGCGCGAAGCCCTGGCGCCGGGAGAAGGCCAGGGATTCGGGACTGCGGTAGAGCAAACTGGCCGGAGGGAGAGCTCCCAGGGTGGCGCGCGGCGCGTGAGGAATGGAGCCCGCCCCGAGGTCCACCAACACCGTCGCCCCGTCCGTCTCGCGCACCAGCACGTTGTCCCCCTTCAAATCCCGGTGGAGCACCTCGCGGGCATGCAGCTCCATCAAGGCCTGGCTGAGCGGCAGCAACTTCTCCACCACCTCTCGGGCACAGGGGTTGTGATCCCGCGCCCACGCGTAGAGCGTCGTTCCAGGCACGTACTCCATGACGAGCACCAGGTACTCGGGTGCGTCCTCGGGCCATTGGAAGTGGCTCCGCAGGCGCACCACGTGGGGAAACGAGTGGGGCAGCATGACGAACAACTCCCGCCAACCCCACTCCCCCACGCTCTCCAGGTGGAGGAACTTGAGCGCGTACGCACGGCCGTCACGCCAGGCCAGGTACACCCCTCCATAGCCCCCGGCGCCCAGCTTCCTGTCGATGCGGTAGCCGCCTACCTCCCGGCCTTTCACCACCTTCTCTTCCAGTTCGGCCTTCATGCGACCCCTCCAGCGACAGGACCGGCCCGGTGACTTCTCCGGTCCAGTCCCATGACTCAATCTCCGAGGTGGGACGCTACCACGTGCTCCGGAACCCTCCAGGAGATTTCATCGAAATCCCCGCCGATCCCGCCCGAATCCCCGCTCTCCCGCGCAGGGCGCCGAAGACGCATCCTCCGGTCAGACAAACAGACACCCGCCCCTCCCGGGCAGGACCGGAGATGACATGCACCAGCACGATCACCAGCACCCACATCAGAATGCTTCCGCGGGGAAGTTCGGAGCCGAGCGCGCCGCCCAGTACGATACCCAGGCCACGTCATGGTTCATCGGCGTCCAGGCGATGCACGAGGCGATCGCCACGGTGATGGCGGCCACGTTGGACGGACAGGACGCGGCGTCACTGCTCTGCGTGGGCGTGGGAACGGGGCAGGACGTGCTGCCCTACGCGAAACAGGGAGCGCCGGGCTGGCGTTTCACGGGCGTGGATCCCTCTCCCGACATGCTGGCGGTCGCGCGCAAGCAGCTCGCCGCCGCCGGACTCCTGGAACGGACGCAACTGCACGTCGGCACATTGGACTCCCTGCCCCCCGGCCCCTTGTTCGACGGGGCGGAGATGATTGGCGTGCTCCACCACGTGGCGGGCGAGGAGGGCCGTCTGGCACTGCTGCGCGAGGTGGTGCGGCGTCTCAAGCCCGGGGCGCCCTTCATCCTGGGCTGCCGCATCGGGTTGGACCCCGTGCTCACGGCCGTGGAGGAGTATCGGCTCCGGCGCGCCGGGGCCCCGCCCGAGTCCCTGTCGAACCTGGCCAAGGGCCTCGCGACCCTCCAGGCACCCGAGTCCGAGGCCGCGCTCGCCGCGCTGCTCGGCCGGGCGGGACTGGAGCCCCCGCGGCAGATCTTCGCCGCGCTGCAATTCAGGGTGTACCTGACGCGCTCGGCGCCTTGAGTGGCGGCGAAACCCGTGGCCGCGTGCGATCCCCCCTTGGTACGGTGAGGGGATGCCCACAACACACTTGACGTCGGAAGACCTCCAGGCGCGCACGGACCATGCCGTCTGCGCGGCGATGGGCGCGGGCCGTGCGCTCGGGCTCGTCGTGTACGAACCGAAGGTTCTGCACGATGTGTTCTCCGTCGTCGTGCACCTCTCGCCCTCACCCGTGGTGGTCCGTGTCCCCGTCGTCCTGCCTCCCGGGCTCGACGGTCCGCCGCAGGCCGCGCGACAGGCGCGCGAGCTGGCCGCGGTCGCATGGCTGGCGGACCGGGGGCTCCCGGTCGTACGCCCGAGCCCCCTCGTTCCCCGCGAGCCCGTGCGACGGGACGGCTACTCGATGACGTTCTGGGAGCTCGTGGAGATCGATGCCTCGCGCGAGCCGGATTACGTCGCCGAAGCGGCGCTCGCGGCCGACCTGCACGCGGCGCTGCGCGACTATCCGGGCGAACTTCCGTTCCTCTCCCCCCTCGCCGCATCCCTGCCCACGTGCCTGGCGCTCCTGGAGGAGAACCCCGGGCTGCTCGCCCCCGCGGACCTCGATCGGGCGCGGGCCGAGTGGAGCATCCTCGCGCCCGTGCTCTCGTCCCGCGAGGGCTTCGCCGCGATGTTCCCAAAGGCCAGCATCCAGCCGATCCACGGCGACGGGCCGTCGTACAACATCATCCGCACGACCTCGGGCGTGCGCTACGCGGACTTCGAGGACGTGAACCTCGGCCCGGTCGAATGGGATCTCTCCCTCCTGGGCCCGGACGGCATCGCTGTCTACAACGCAGCGGCGGCGCGGGCGGGAATACGGCCTCTCGACCCAGCCGTCCTGCGCGTCATGGACGCCGCGCGGATGCTGCTCGTCGTGACCTGCCACGCCCTCGTCCCTCAATTGCCAATGCTGGCCGAGGCGCTCGCGCCGTCGATCCAGACCTGGCGGACGATGCCCTTCGCGGGCGGGCTGAGCTGAGCGGTACTCGCGAGAGGGATTCACCGCGAGACGTCCAACCATCGACAGTCGGCCCCGTGGAGGGCCTGGTTCCCCCTCGCCCTCGGCGAAGAAGTCCCCCATAACGGGATGAACGCCACCGCCAAACAGGGCTCGACCGCCTTCGAGGCGGCCCGAAGAAGGAGAAACGCCATGAACTACATTGATGGATTCGTTGTCCCGGTTCCCGTCGCCAACAAGGAAGCCTACCGGGAGGTGGCCACCAAGATGCAGGTGCTGTTCAAGGAGTATGGCGCGACCCGCGTCGTCGAATGCTGGGGCGACGATGTACCCGACGGCAAGGTCACCGATTTCAAGGGCGCGGTGAAGGCCGAAGCCGGTGAGACGGTGGTCTTCTCGTGGATCGAGTGGCCGTCGAAGGCCGCCCGCGACGCGGGCAACAAGAAGATGATGGAAGACCCGCGCATGAAGGAGATGGAGAACATGCCTTTCGACGGTCGGCGCATGATCTTCGGCGGGTTCGAAGTTCTGCTCGACACCTGATCCGAATCTCTCAAGAGCATCCCATGGCCAAGATCACCCCTCACCTCTGGTATTCCGACAAGGCCGAGGAAGCCGCTCGGTTCTATGTCTCGCTATTGCCCAACTCGCGCATCGACAGCATCGCCACCATGCCCACCGACTCGCCCAGCGGGCCGGCCGGCTCGGTGACGGTCGTCGAGTTCATCCTGGCGGGCCAGCCCTTCATGGCCATGGCCGCCGGCCCCTTGGATCCCTTCAATCACGCCATTTCCTTCATGATCAACTGCGAGGATCAGGCCGAGATCGACCGGCTGTGGGACGCCCTGTCCGAGGGGGGCTCGGTGGAGCAGTGCGGCTGGTTGAAGGACCGCTATGGCCTGAGCTGGCAGATCGTGCCGACGGTGCTGGGCGAGATGATGAAGGACACCGACCGCGTTCGCGGCAAACGCGTGGCCGATGCCATGATGAAGATGGTCAAGCTGGACATCGCCGGGCTGAGGGCCGCCTACGACGCGGCCTGACGCCGCCGTCGCCGGACCGGGCTGCTCGGCGCTTCTTGCCCGGTTCGGCGGCGATTCCCTTACCCTCAGGGCTTTCGCGTGAGCCGCAGCTCCGAGCCCTCGCGCGTGGCGGGAATCGAGACGCGCAACGTCCGCGCCGCGGCGTCGTAATGCACGGCGGGCTTGCCCCCTCCGGAGAGCGTCGCGGACGTGTTGGCCGTGGGCCAGTCGTGGACCACGATGTCCAGGGACTTCCACCACGCCGGGTAGCCGCCCGTGGGCCTGGCCACCTTCACCCGCAGGCCCGCCGCGTCGACCTCACAGGAGAACTCCTGCCGCAACCAGGCGCCCCGCTTGTAGGCGAAGCTGTGGCCGTCATCGAGGTAGACGCCGCCCTTGCAGTCTGGGCCCGGGTAGACACGCAACTCCAACGGACCCTGGGGGACTTCCGCCGTGTGCTGAACCAGCGGCTGTAGGGGCAGGATGCTGCCCGCCCGGACGAACACCGGCAGTTCCTCCAGCTTCGGCGTCACCTTCACCACGGAGGGAGTGTGGGAGGCATCGGCTGACGCGGAGCCCTCGCGCACGCCCTCGACCTTCTGGCCCGTCCAGAAGTCGAACCAGGCGCCGGGTGGCAGAATGACCTGATAGGTGTCCTGGTTCTCCGCGAACGGAGGGGGCGCCACCAGCAGGGCGCGGCCGAGCATGAACTCGTGGCCGGCATCGAGGTCCAGCGGATGCTTGTCCGCCGTGGCCTCGGGGAACTCGAGGAAGAGCGGGCGCATCATGGGGAGCGCGGTGCGCGAGTGCTCCTCCGCCAGGGTGTAGAGGTAGGGCAACAGCCGGTAGCGCGTCTCGATGTAGCGACGGCGCACGGCCTCGGCCGCGGGACCGTGGGCCCAGACCTCATGGTCCGCCGTCCCCTTCTCGGCGTGGCTGCGATAGAGGGGATTGAAGGCCCCCACCTGATACCAGCGTGTCAGCAGTTCCTCCGAGGGCGAGCCCGAGTAGCCCCCGACATCGACTCCCGCGAGCGAGAAACCACTGAGCCCCAGATTCAAGAGCATGGGCGTGCTCAGACGCAGGTGATTCCAGGTGGCGCTGTTGTCGCCCGTCCACGTGGCGCCATAGCGGTGGCCTCCCGCGTAGGTGGCGCGCGTCAGGACATACGGCCGCTCCTCGGGCTTGAGCGTCAGCAGGCCTTCATAGGTGGCCCGCGCGTTCTCGAGACCGACGATGTTGTGGACCTCCGCATGGGTGGCATCGCGGCTCTCGAAGCCGGGCTCCTCGATGCGGTGCACCGAGTCGAGCGGCAAGGTCTTCTGGGAGCTGAAGACCGAGGGCTCGTTCATGTCATTCCAATGGCCCGCCATGCCCTGGGCGACCAGGTCCTTGTACAAGGAACCCCACCAGGCACGCGTCCGCGCGCGGGTGAAGTCAGGAAAGACCGAGGCCCCAGGCCAGACACGGCCGGCGAAGACACCGCCGTCCGGGTTGTGGACGAAGTGGTTGCCCGCGATGCCCGTGTCATACGGCGCGTAGCCCTCGTTGGGGACCTGCGCGATGTGGAGATCCGAGATGGAGACCACCCGGAAGTTCTGCTGACCCAAATCCCGGAGGAGTCCGGGCAGATCCGGGAACTTGCTCTTGTCGACCGTGAAGGACCGGAATTGATCGAGGTAGTCGATGTCCAGGAAGAGGACATCCGACGGGATGCGATCGCTCCTCAAGCGTGAGGCGATCTCACGCACCCGGGACTCGGGCTCGTAGCTGAAGCGGGACTGCTGGAAGCCGAGCGCCCAGCGGGGCGGCAAGGGCGCGGGCCCGGTGAGGAAGGTGTAACCCTCGAGCACCTTCCGAGGCTCTGGCCCGTGGATGAAATAGTAGTCGAGGGGGCCGCCCTCGGAGCCGAACGAGTAGGCGTCATGCCACTGTTTGCCGAAGTCGAAGTGGGAGCGCCAGGTATTGTCGAGCAGGATGCCGTGGCTGCGTCCCGCGCGCACGGCCATGAAGAACGGAATGCTCTTGTAGATGGGGTCGGTCGACTCCTGATGGCGGTAGGCGTCGGTATTCCAGAGGGTGAAGGCCTGGTCGCGGCGGTCCAGCGGGCCCGCCTTGTCCCCCAGTCCGAAGTAATGCTCATCCACGGGCATCTGCCGGGTCACCTGGAAACCACCCGCCACGAACTGAGTGGGGCGCCCCATCGCGTCGGCCGAGAGGACGTTGCCCTGGAGATCGAGGATGACGAGCCGCAGCGGATTCTTCTCGATCCGAACCTCCAACGCCGCCGTGCGGAAGCCGGCGGTGGACGGGGTCTCCGGGATTGCCTTCACCTTGACGTGCCGGGCACGGGCCTCGCTCAGCACGGCCCAGGAGGCGTCTTCCGGCAGGGTCGCCTCGGGACTGGCACGGATCCGGAGGATGTCGTGACGCAACGCGGAGATCCGCAGGGCCCCCGCCCCGACGCTCAGTTCGAGGCCATCCGGCAGCGCGCGAACGGACGTGACGGCGGTGAATAATCGCGGAGCCGTGGAGCGAGGGGCGGGTTCAACGGGCCGCGCGTGAGCGGAGGTCAACCCGCAGCACGCCACGAGAAGCACGGCGCCTGGAAATCGGCGAAGACGGGAGAGCATGGTGCCCATGTCTATCAAAGTGGACGAGCCGTTTTGAAAATGGAGGAGCCCGGTCCTCACGAAGAAGGACCGGGCTCTTCAATCAGCGGTGATGGACTTCGCTAGGGAGCCCAAGCCGGCGCGACGTTCCAGGTCGAGTCTTCCTTGAAGCTGACGGGCGAGTCCCAGTCGGTCCCGAGCCCCGAGGCGATCCATGCCTCGGAGGTGGCGTGGCGGAGGTAGCGTCCCGGGAAATTGTAGGACTCGAACGAGACCCCACCGCCAGACAGCCCCGGCTGAGCACAGAAGGTGGCGTCCTCCTTGAAGACCACCGTGCCGTCGGAGGAGGCCTTCCGGATGCGGCTGTTGGAGTGTCGCAGGTACTGGCCCGGGTAGTTGCGCGACTCGAAGGAGTAGCAGGTGGAGTCGGCCAGGCCGGGCACGAGCTTGAAGGTCGCGTCCTGCTTGAGAACGCTCACGCTGCCGCTGTCCACCACCTCGGTGGCGCCCAGGTCGTCCTTGTGGCGCAGATAGCGATTGGTGTAGCCCGGCGTCGTCACCTGCAGGGACTGGTACGTCCCCATCGGGACGTTCGCGTCGCTCAGCCACCAGTGCGGCGCGATGCCCCACGACGCGTCCTGACGGAAGCCCGTGGTGTTCTCGAGGGCGTCCAGCCAGACCTCACCGCCGCGGTGGCGCACGTAGAAGCCGGGCTTGTTCTTGGACTCCAGCGACACGCTCGGCGAGCCATCGAGCGCCGCGCGGGCACAGAAGGTGGCGTCCTGGTCGAACAGGGCCGAGCCATCCCGCGGATCCCGGCGGATGCGGCTGTTGAAGTGCCGCAGGTAGCTGCCGGGATAGTTGCGCAGCTCGAAGGAGTAGCAGGAGGCATCCGCCAGACCCGCCACGATCTTGAACGTCGCGTCCTGCTTGAGCGTGCCGGAGCTGGCGCTGTTCACCACCTCGGTGAAGCCCTGGCTCTCGAGGTGGCGCAGATAGCGGTTGGTGTAGCCCGGCGTCATCACCTGCAAGGAGCGGAACTGTCCCACGGACAGCACGCCCTGGTTGTTGAGCTGCCGCGAGGCGGCGATCAGGTTGAGCTGCGCCGTGCGAACCTGGTTCTGGTCCACTTTGAGAATGGCGCGGTCGTAGGTGAACAGTCCGTTCACCTCGCCTTCCACGTCGGTGATCTCCGTGTAGACGGACGCGCTCAGGCCGCGGGAGTTCATCAGGGACTGCAACGCGCTCGTGATGCCCAGGTAGCGGCTGTTCAGCACCGCGCCGCTGGCCACCGGCTCGTAATAGAAATACTGGCCATTGGGGCTCCACGCGTGGCCGTCGATCTTCAGACCCAGGCCGCCGAACTCACCCAGCACCGCGGCGCGCGTGGCCGACGGGAGCGGGGACCCCGGACCCACGTAGACGTGCCAATCCACCATGTCGCCGTTGCCACCGTCCACCGCGCCGCAGCAGTTCACGCCGCTCATGTTGTTCACCAGGCGGCTCGGGTCCCAGCTCTTCACCAGATCCGCCAGCCGGGCCTGGTCGTACTGGCCCCAGCCCTCGTTCTGCACCACCCACGTGATGACCGAGGGGGAGCTGCGGTGCTCGTCGACCAGCTCGCGCAGCTCACGCTCGAACTGGGCGCGCGCGGCGGTGGAGGGCACCCGGGTGTCCATCAGGGGCATGTCCTGCCAGACGAGGATGCCGAGCTTGTCGGCCCAGTAGAACCAGCGCTGGGGCTCGACCTTGATGTGCTTGCGGATGAGGTTGAAGCCCAGGTCCTTGTGCTTCTCGATGTCGAACTTGAGCGCCGCGTCCGTGGGCGCGGTGTAGACGCCGTCCGGCCAGTAGCCCTGGTCCAACGTGCCCACCTGGAAGACGAACTGGCCATTGAGCACCGGGCGCAGCACGCCACCCACGAGCTTGAGCCCCACCGAGCGCATGCCGAAGTAGCTCGTCACCTGATCCACGGTGGTGCCGCCGCTCTTGAGGGACACGCGCAGGTCGTAGAGGAAGGGGCTCTCGGGAGACCACAGCTTGGGGCTGGGCACCGGGATGCGGATCTCTCCGCCCACGCTTCCCGTGGCCATGCCCACCTGGGTGGTGCCGTTGAAGGCCACGGCCTCGACCGTCTGTCCGGCGATACCAGCGCCCTGTACCGTGATGCGCAGGGCCGAGCCGGCCACGTCCGGCGTCATGTCCAGCCGGGTGATGCGCGCCGAGGGCGTGGGCTCGAGCCACACCGTCTGCCAGATGCCCGAGGCGGGCGTGTACCAGATGCCGCTCGGGTTCTTGCGCTGCTTGCCCACGGGCTGCCCACCCGTCTCGGTGGGATCATAGACACCGACGATGATTTCGTTGGTGCCACCATTGAGGTTGCCGGTGATGTCGAAGCTGAAGGAGTCGTAGCCGCCCTGGTGCGAGCCCACCAACTGGCCGTTGACGTAGACAGCGGCCTCCCAGTCCACGGCGCCGAAGTTGAGCTGAACGCGGCGGCCGCTCCAGGCGGAGGGCACGGTGAAGGTCCGGCGGTACCACATGCGCTCCTGGTACCGCTTGATGCCAGACAGGCCCGACTCAATGGGGAACGGGACGAGGACGCTCTCGGCGAGGTTCTGGCCGAAAGGCGGCGTCTGGCCCGCGGAGGCGTTGCCGAACTGCCACTCCCCGTTGAGGTTGAGCCAGTCCGAGCGGACCATCTGCGGCCGGGGATATTCCGGCAAGGCGTTGGAGGGTGTGACCTGAGAAGTCCACTGCGTGGTCAGGGGCGGTGCCTTGGGCGCCCAGGCGGCCTGAGCGCCTTGGAGCGAGAACAAACCACAGAAGAGGGGCAGCAGCCGAAAAACGGCGCTGCCCGTACGCGTGCGTCCAGGGGGTCGGTTCATCGTCTTCTCCGAGGGGGCCGACTCGAGGGAACAGATTCATCGCACGGCCCGGGCGGAGACACCTTAAACCGTTTTATCAGCTAATAACAGGAATTCCGCGATAACGCATTGAATCGTGACAGCCCCACCGAGGGAAGACGGAGATGACGCAATGCATCCATCCGCCCCGCACACGCTATTCTTGATTTCACTGAATTAGAGGGATATCAGTCTCCCCACCTGACAGGTGGCGGGCTCTTGTCAGCCGCCAATGCCTGACACGGATGTCTCGAGGAAAAGGAGAGCGCTGCTCATGAAAATCACTCGAAGCCCTCGTTTGCTTCTCACCTCCACCCTGACGCTCGCGGCGACGGGGATGCTTCTGCCGGCGGAGGCGCTGGCGGCCGGAATCACATGGCCCTCGAATCAGGTCCTCCCCTCCTTCTCCGCGCCCGCGGCGACGTTGGACCTGATGGATCTGACCACCTCCGAGTTCAGGTACGAAGCGGAAGGTCCGCACATCCGGCATGGAACCGGGCGTCTGGACGGCAACGGGTGGCTCGTTCAAACCTCGATCGACGCGCCCAATCAGTTCCTGACCTACGGTCCGTACGTCACCGATATCCCCACGGGCGGCAACACGGCCTTCTTCGACTTGAGCATCGACAACAACACGGCCAGCAACAACGTCATGGTGACCGTGGATGTTCGAAACAACGAGACCGGAGCCGTTCTGGCGCAGCGGGACATCTCCCGGGCGGAGTTCACGAACGTCTACACCTTCCAGCGATTCGAGCTCCCCTTCAACAATCCGACGGCCGGGCAAGGGATCGAGTTCCGGATCTACTGGCACGGGCGTTCCTACATCAAGGTGGACAGCGTCGGGGCGCGGGCTTCCGTGCCGGATGACGAGGTGGCGCTGTTCACGACCCTCAAGGGAATCGTCAACAGGACCCAACCTCGCATCTTCACCTATGACACCGCGATGCGGGGACAAGATGGCAAGACGGGTTGGCTGAACTCCCTGGGGCTGCGCTACACGGACGTCGCCGACAAATGGAGCCTCCTGAGCAAATACAGGAGCGAAGTCCAAGGCATTGTCGTCTACGACAGCGCGCTCTCCGACACGGTGAATCTGGCCACCACCATCGCGGGACTGCGGAGCGGCGTGGTCGCCTCTCCCGCCCTCGCGGCCAAACTGACGGCCGCTCCCTACAATCTGCCCATCCTGGTGGATCTGCGCGGCAAATTCACGACGAAGCTCCAAGTGTACCAGGACCTGTACGACAACTACTGGTCTCAACTGACCCACAAGGTCATCATCGGTCTCGCCCCCGGCATCAAGGGATTCCTCCGGGACTACGCGACGGCGGTCCCGCTGGCCGTCGTGTGGCTCGATCCGAAGGTCGCCGCCGAGGATTCGTTGCTGAGGAAGTTCCTGGTGGCCATGCCGTATGGAACCGGAGGCATCTACATGGGCTGGTGGCCGGAAGAAGCCGCGGGTATCCAGCGCGTCTCCGAGTACGGCATTTCCACCGTGGCCAGCGACTTCGCCTCCAACCTGACGGTGTTTGGCGGTGCGTCCCGAGTCGTGAACGTCAAGCCCATCCCCAACAAGCCCACGCTGAGCAACAAGATCTACGTCTCCCTCATCTTGAGCGACGGAGACAATCTCCAATTCGTGGAGCATCTCTTCAAGAAGAACTGGGATCACCCCGCCCGAGGGCAGGTCCCGCTGGGATGGACCATCTCCCCGGCGATGCTGGACGCCATGCCCGGCGTGCTGAACTACCTGCACACCACGGCCACGCCCAATGACAACCTCATCTCGGGCCCGACGGGATTGGGCTACACGTACCCCAACTACTGGGGGAACCAGTCCCATCTGGACAACTATGTGTCGCTGACCAACGACTACATGAACCGTTCGGGGCTGAAGGTCCTGACCGTCTGGAACACGATCACCGGCGGCACGAACACGAACGTGGGAAACAGCTTCGCGGCCCATGCGCCGTCCCTCCTGGGATTGACGGCACAGAACGCGGGCGGCGGCATCACGGTGTACAACAATCTCATGCCGAGCCAGGGCCTCAATGCCACGTACTGCCCCACCGAGGCGTCCATGATCTCGGAGATCAACCGCCACATCTCGGGGTGGAATGGAACGTCTCCCCGGTTCGTCAGCATCCAGGCCAACCCGTGGGAGGGCAACAGCTACCAGAGCTTCGTCAACGTGGTGAACTCCTTCAAGAGCAACGGCAACATCGTCTTCGTCCGGCCGGACAACTACTTCCAGCTGATGCGCGAGGCCTACAACCTACCGACGGACCCTTCCACCATCGTGAAGACCTATGAGGCGGAGACGACGAGCTACGCCGGCTCGCCGTTCTCCCATGCGGTCGGCCGCTCGAGCGACAATGGATGGACCGCGAACGTCGCGCAGGACAATGAAGGGATGATGCTGTACGGCCCCTATGTCACGACGTTCCCGGCCGGCCAGTTGACCACCACGTTCAAGATCAAGATCGACGTCGTCACCGGGAACAATGATCCCATCGTGACGCTCGATGTCCGGGACGCCACCACGGGAGTCGTGTTGACGGCGTTCGATGTCTACCGGAATCAATTCAAGGCCAATGGCATCTACCAGGACTTCAGCCTGACCTATCAGAACATCGCGGGCCACCAGCTCGAGTTCCGGGCCAACTACAAGGACAGGGCGACCGTCAACATCGACAAGGTCACGACGACGACCCGCATCGGGCAGTACGAAGCGGAAGGCGCCGTGCAGGCCCACCACGCCGGACGCCCGACCGGAGACGGATGGCAGGCCGCACCTTCGCTCGACCCGGTCGGCCACATGGTCTACGGCCCCTATGACGCCAATGTGCCTGTCGGCACCCGGAAGGTGACCTTCCGGTTGAAGACCGACAACAACTCCCTGGGCGCCCAATCCGTCGCGAGAATCGATGTGCGCGATGGCACCACGGGGCTGTCGCTCGCGGAGATGGAGCTGACGGCACAGCAGTTCGCCGCCGCCAATCAGTATCAGGATTTCGGCCTGAGCTTCAATCAGACGACGCTCAACCACCCCTTGGAATACAGGGTCTACTTCCACGGCAAGGCGGCCATCACCGTCGACAAGGTGACCATCAACTGAAGCGGGTGACGGGGACCTCTTTCAGGGCCACGTGGTCGGCCGACCAGGCGGCCCTTCGCCGGCTCCGACGCCAGGGGACCGGCCGAAGGGCTAAGCCCCGGTCCTGGAAAAAATGCGCTCTCCCCCCTCCGTCCACACTGTTTCTACACGGCAACGCCGTCACAACGGCACGCTGGCGACTCTACCCGAATGGAATCTGGTGCAGTCGACTCGTCTGGCCAGAGTTCCAGGTACCAGGAGCAATCTGGCGGGGGAATGGTGAAATGGCCCGTTTCAATTTCGAATTGGGTGAAGAGGCCGCGAAGATGCTGGATGCACTCGCCAGATGTACGGATCGGACAAGGAGGGCGGATGTGATTCGCGATGCCTTGGCCGTCTATGAGGCACTGGTGAGGCGAGCCATGGATGGCAACAAGTTCTTCTACGGCCCGGATTCCGAACATCTGACTGAACTAGATATCGTCTCGCTCTCTCAAGCCCGTCACAAGGCGGAGCGAGAGAGGCAGAAAGAGCTGCTGCCTCCCCTGCCCAGGGCACAATGCCAGCAGGAGTCGGAACCCTCGAGATGAGGGCTGGCTCCGTCCGCTCGGGCTTCAGGCGTCTACCGAGGGACTACTTGTCGGCCTGCCGTGAGGACCGGCTGCCGAAGTAGTAGCCGGCCGCGCTGGCCACGATGGTGATCATGGGAGCGACAACGATGGTGGCGAAATCCTTCATCTCGGGGATGGTCCTGGACGCAATGAGAACGGCGTAGACGAGGACACTCAGAATCGCCAACAAGACGAGGATCTGGAAGACGTCGAACCGGAGGTTTTCCATCGGGCGGGGTTTTTCATCGATGTCCCAGCGCTTCTGGAAAGCCGTCTCCACTTTGTCCACGGGGATATGAGGAGACGGATCCCACCTGGCCTCCGAGGGGTCGATTGTCTCAATGCTGTTCACGGACTCTCCTCGTCATCGCAATGGCCGAGGAACCTGATGGTCACGCGCAGATCCTTGTGAGGTGTTTTCGCAACCGCGGCGTGTGGCTCGAGGCCGAGAACCGATTCGATGCGGAAGGTGCCCTCATGGCCCAGGTGGAGCAGGAGTTTCCCCTCGAGGTAGTGCTGGCATCGCATGAAGCTCGGGAGCAGGGAGGAGGACCACACGTCCGAGGCCTGGATGAGGAACCTGCCCTTCAACTCGAGCCAGAGCTCATCCGGGGTGATGTGGAGCATCCGATCCGCGCTGACGAGGACGGTCTCGAAGAAAATGATGAGCTGACTGTCGAGCGGTGGCTTGAGGTGTTCTTTTACCCTGGGACCATGACGTGGCTTGAACTCGACTTCGAGGGCCGATGAGGCAAGTCCCGCCTCCAAGCCGGCATGCCACTCCGTGTCCTTGTTGTTGATGTGATCCACTTTCATGAAGCCGTCCTCCTCCACGAGGACCCGGCCCTGCGCCATGAACCGGGGCTGTCGCGCTTCCGGCCGCCGTATCCTGCCCGCCCCCAGAAACACGTCTTCAAGAGATGATGGAGAGGGGATGAGCCGGTTGTGAGGTCTGCCCTCGCTGGGCCACCGCCATCCTCGCCTCCTCGGGCGCGACCCCTCGTCCGCTCGCCCGCCCCTCTTCGAACTCTTACAAAATCAGAAAGAAGCTCGTTCCCAGGAACCATCACCTTCTCTCATTGGGTGATTAATCTGATGGGAGCGGCAAGGTTCTTCACGGGGGGGATGGCGTTGGCGAAGCGGGTGTTGAAGACGATTTGCGGGGTGTGGTTGGGAGCCAGCATCGCGGCTTGCGGCTCGACGGCGGAGATGAACGAGGAAGCGGTCCGCGAGGGGCAGAAGGACGTGGACATCCAGACAGCACTGTCCCGCTTCCGGGACGCGCGAGCCGTGATGGGTGACTCGGGAGCTCCCTATTTCGTGAAAGGCCAGTTGGGCCGGTTGCCGGAGTCCATCGGGGGGTTTCACGGGGACAACGAAGCGGCCCGCGAGGCGGTGGAGGCCATCGCCCCCATCTTCCGGGTGAGCGCCGAGGAGTTGAAGCTCCAGCGCAACTCGGTGGATGAGCGGGGCCACCAGCACCTGCGCTATCAACAGACACTGCACGGGCGGAGGGTGGTGGGCGGAGAGTTCATCCTGCATGTGGATGCCGAGCGCAATATCTACGCGGCCAATGGCTCGGCCCGCCTGGGGGAGCCCCTCTCCACCCAGGCGAAGGTGGCGCCCGAGGCGGCGAGGACACAGGCCGAGCGGGACTCCTCCGCGACGGGAGCCACCGCGGGCCCTCAGGCAGAGCTGGTGTACCTGCTGCTGGCGGAAGCCCAAACGCCCCGGCTCGCCTACGAGGTGCGGGTGACGGGTGAGCGCGATGGAGCCCCCGCCGAGGATCTCGTCTATGTGGACGCGGAGCGAGGGGAAGTGCTGCTCGTCAATCCGCGCATCCACTCGGCGCTCCAGCGCAAGGTGCACACGGCCAGCAATGGCACCACCACGCCAGGCGCGCTCCGGCGCGCCGAGGGTCAGGCCACCTCGGGCGACAACCACGTGGACACCAACTACGATCGGCTGGGAGAAACCTACAACTGTTACAAGACGTTGTTCGGCCGGGATTCCATCAACAACGCGGGCATCACGTTGGTGAGCACCGTCCATTACGCCCGCAACTACGTCAACGCCTACTGGGACGGAACCCAGATGGTGTATGGCGATGGCGACAACGTGAACTCCATCCCGCTCGGGCTGGACGCGGACGTGACGACGCACGAGTTGACGCACGCCGTCACCCAGTACGAGTCCAACCTCGTGTACGCGGGTGAGTCGGGTGGCCTCAACGAGTCCATGTCCGACATCTTCGCCGGGGTGTGCGAGAGCTGGTCGCGCAAATGGGCCACGGACGCGGATGTCTTCAAGGTGGGCGAGGACATCTGGACACCGGGCACCGCTGGGGACGCGCTGCGCTACATGGACGATCCGGCCAAGGACGGCATCTCGCTCGACAGCTACGGGGATTATTACGTGGGCGTGGACGTGCACTACAGCTCGGGCATCAGCAACCTGGTGTTCGCGCTGCTGTCCAAGGGCGGCAAGCATCCACGAGGCAAGACGAGCAATACCGTGCCAGCGATTGGTCCGGAGAAGACCGGCCGTATCTTCTACAAGGCGAACACGGACTACTTCATCTCGACCACGACCTTCGAACAGGCACGCACGTACACGCTGCAGGCCGCCGAGTCGCTCTACGGCGCGAAGTCGCCCGAGGTCACCGCCGTCACCGAGGCCTGGAAGGCGGTGGGCATCCCCGCGGCGCCGCCGGTGCTCACGCCCCTGGACAATGGCGTGGCCGTCACCGGCCTGTCGGGCAGTGCTGGCAACAAGAAGTACTACACGCTCGAGGTTCCCCAGGGTCATGCCCGGCTGGTGATCAACATGAGCGGTGGCACGGGCGACGCGGACATGTTCGTGAAAGCCGGCGCGGCGCCGAGCTCCAGCACCTATGACTGCCGTCCCTACAAGAGCGGAAACACGGAGTCGTGCACCTTCACCAACCCCCAGGCGGGCACCTGGTATGTGATGGTCAACGCCTACGCGGCCTACGCGGGCATCACGCTCAAGGCCACCTACAGCGGGGGCAATCTGGGCGAGCCCACGAGCGCTCCGGTCTCCAGGACGATCGACGGCACCGTGCTCAGGAACGCGAACAACCATCATGGCGCCTTCGACGTGGTCGCGGGCAGTCCGTTCGAGGTGGTGATGACGGGCTCGGCGGATCCCGACCTGTACGTCCGCTTCGGCGCGCAGCCCACCACCACGACCTATCACTGCCGGCCCTTCCTCTCCGGAGCCTCCGAGCGGTGCGCGTTGACGGTGCCCGCCGGACAGAGCAAGGCCTATCTCATGGTGCGCGGGTATGACATCTCCGCCACCTACTCGCTGGAGCTCCAGTACACCCAGCCGTCGAGCTGAAGCGGAGGACAGGAGGATGTTCCCGCCAGGCGGTCCTCGCTGTCTCGCGAGGACCGCCTGGCGGCGTTGAGGGGAAGCGCCCGTCAATTCACGCGGGCGAGCACGAGGAGCGTCAACGCGTTCGTCTCCGTCAGTCCAGTCACGCTCAGACACCGGCCCCTGAGGTCCGAGTTCAGGTAGGTGAAGGAGCGCACCACGGAGAGGCCCTTGAACTTCCCCTTCACCACCTCGCCTGTGTAGGAAACCGTGGTGGTGGTCGCTTCCTCATTCACCTCGGCGGGTTGGAGCGACAGCTCGGATTGCTCGCCGGTGTTCCAGGTGACCGTGACCTTCTCGGTCGAGCAGCCCAGCGCGTCGGTGCAGGTGTAGTTCTGGAACGAGTCCGTGATGGTGGACACGGTCCCCGAGGAGACCCCCTGTCCCGTCAGGGACAGGCACCCGCCATACCTCGAGAGGAGGGTCATGGAGCCGGACTGGACTGACGAGGAGAGCGCTGGACTGAACACCGTCCGGGCGGAGCCCACACACGACAACTGAATCTTCGGTAGAGGCTGACCGTCCAGGGTCGGCAATCGCTCCGCCGCTCTGGCGAGCCCTCCTCCCATCATCACGAGGCCGAGCAATCCTCCGGTGACCGCGCGGCGCGGCCATCGCGCATTCCACATGTGGTGCTTGTTCATCCCATCCGCTCCAAGGCCCAGTGAGCCGCGCCAGGTTCATTCCGGGAGGGAAAGGACGTGGGCCAGCGCGCTCACCGGGACCGGGTTCGTGTGTCCGCCCAAGCCAGACATCCCATCCCGAGCGCGAGGTTGGGCATCCAGGAAAGAGCGGACAAGACAGGACAGCCCGGGGTGCAGCTCAAGCGTCGGGTGGGGCGGGCCACTCCATCCGCCATCCGCCACGAGCCGGTCCCCCGGGGAGGAGCGACTTCACGCCACCTTCCACACCGTGCCCCCGGCGGTGTCCATGATCTCCACCCCCAGGGCCTTGAGTTCGCCGCGCAGCCGGTCCGCCTCGGCGAAGTCCTTGGCCTTGCGAGCCTCCACGCGCGCCGCCATCAGCGCCTCCACACGCGTCACGTCCAGGCCGCGCTCCTTGACCGCCCGGTCGCGGCGCCGCAGGAGCCATCGAACGGGCTCGTCCTCGAAGAGACCCAGGACCCCGGACACCTTGCGCACATCCTCGCGCAGCGCCTGCAAGGTGCGGCCCACCAGGGCCTTGTCCTTGACGGGAGGCTTGTCCGTCAACTCGTTCATGGCCCCGAAGAGGCCCGACAGGGCGCCCAGGGCGCCCGCGGAGTTGAAGTCATCGTCCATCAGGGACTCGAACTCGCGCAGGAAGCGGGCGGGCTCCGCGTGCAGCGGACCCGCGGCGAACTCCTTGCCGCCCACGCGCTCGTCCACCTTGCGCAGCGTCTCGTAGAAGTACTCCATGCGCAGCTCGGCGTCCGCCAGGCCCTTGTCGGAAAAGGCCAGGGGGTGACGGTAGTGCGTGGACAGGAAGAAGAAGCGCAGGGCCTCGGGGTCCACCCTGTTCAACGCCTCGCGCAGGCACACCACGTTGCCGAGCGACTTGGACATCTTCGCCCCCTCGAGGTCGAGGAAGCCGCAGTGCATCCAGTAGCGCGCGAAGGTCTTGCCGCTCGCCGCCTCGCTCTGGGCCAGCTCGTTCTCGTGGTGCGGGAAGATGAGATCCAGCCCCCCACCGTGGATGTCGAAGGTCTCGCCGAGGTAGCGGGCGCTCATGGCCGAGCACTCGATGTGCCAGCCCGGCCGGCCCTTGCCCCAGGGACTGTCCCAGGAGGGCTCTCCGGGCTTGGCCGCCTTCCACAAGGCGAAGTCGAGCGGCGCATGCTTCTGATCACCCGGGTGCACGCGCTCGCCCACGCACAGCTCGTCCAGGTTGCGCTTGGACAGCTTGGCGTAGTCCGGATAGGCGCGCACGGAGAAGTACACGTCGCCCTGGGACTCGTAGGCCACGCCCTTGTCCAGCAACGTGCCGATGATGCGGAGGATCTCCGGCAGGTGATCACTCACCTTGGGCGACACGTCCGGCTCCAGCAGGTGCAGCGCCCGGGCATCCTCGCGAAAGGCCTCCACGAAGCGGGCGGCCAGGGCCACCGGCTGCTCGCCCGTCGCCTGGGCGGCCTTGATGATCTTGTCGTCCACGTCGGTGTAGTTGCGCACGTAGCGCACCTCGAAGCCGCGGTAGCGCAGGTAGCGCACCACCACGTCGAAGGAGGTGAACGTCCGGGCGTTGCCAATGTGCACGTAGCTGTAGACCGTGGGGCCACAGACGTAGACCCCGAGCTTGCCCGGCACTTCGGGCACCAGGGTCTCCTTCTGCATCGTCATCGTGTTGAAAAGGCGGATGGATGCCGCGGCCACGAGCACGAACCTCCTACGGTCGGGATGGGGAGTTGAAGGAGCGACTTTCGCCAGGGACGGAAGGCACAGTCAACACTGACGACCCGGCCACCCTCCGCAGGAGGCCGAAAAAAGACTATCCTCCGAGGCCGGAGCGAATGCCCCCCCATGAGCCCTCCCAATCCCAAGCGCCCGCCCCGCTCTCCTCGCCCGACGCCGGGGGAAACGGCGGCGCGCTCGGACGACGTGGAACTGCCCTTCGATGACGACGAGGTGGCACCCCTCCAGGCGGATGATCCCCGCCCCCAACGCGTGCCCCAGTTCCCCGTGGGTTCGCGCCGGCGGGTGCGCCAGAACGGCTCGGGCCCATCCCGGGAAAGCAAGGATCGGGAGATGCCGCCCGCCCGGTTCTCCTCTGGCGAGTACGAGGACACGGGCCATGCGCGCGCGTTCCTCTACGTCGAGCGGGGACCGGGCACCGGACAGCTCGTGCCCATCCACCAGGGAGTGTTGCGGCTGGGGCGCTCCTCCGCGTCCGACCTGAGGCTGCAGCACCCCTCCATCAGCCGACGCCATGCCCAGCTCCTGCGCCAGGGTGACCGGCTCGTCCTGAAGGACCTCGGCAGCCAGAACGGCACCTACGTCAACCGTGTCCGGCTCAACACCGAACGCGAGCTGTTCTCGGGGGATGAGATCGCCCTGGGCAACGCGCTGCTGCGGATCCGGGGTCCGGGGCCAACCCCCGCCCGGCCGCCCATCCCCTATAGCCGGACGCCCTCGTCGCTCCGGGCGCGCATGAGCGGCCAGCGCATGATGCTGCTCGCCTCCGCCACGGGCGCCCTGGTGGCCGTTTTCCTCATGTTGCCCCTGATGCGGCTGATGCGCGCCATGTCACCCTCCCCCGTGGGCGCCATGGAGCGGGCCGAAGCCCCCTCGTCGCCGGACATCACGGAAGCCATCGAGGACGTGGTGCCGCCCGCCACCGTCCGGGCGGCCCCCCTTCCGGAGGCCAGGCCCCCCTCGGAGGAGCGCCTGGCGAGCGCATCCCGGACCCCGGCTCCCAGCGCCCAGGCCCTCACCGGAGTGGCCCGAGCCGCCACGCCCCGGGTGAAGGAGGGTTCCGTGAAGCCCTCCCCCCGGCCCTCGCTCGGGGGAGCGGACGCCGCGCGCAACCCCGAGGAGGAGACGGAAATCCTCGCTCATTACGAGGCGGGCCGTATCGACGCGGCCCTGTCACTCGCCCGGACGGAGCGGCGCGAGGCGCTGGCCGACCTGCTCTCGCGCTTCCAGGAAGCGTGGACGGCGGGTACCGCCGCCCTGGCCGCCAAGGACGCCCCTTCCGCCATTTCCCACCTGAACACGGCGCTCACGCTGGATCAGGAGATCGCCCGGGGCTGGGGAGTCCTGGCGCCCCGCGTGCGCAAGGCACTGGCCCAGGCGCAACTGCAAGCCCGCGGCAAGTAGGCATGGAGGGCCCGGCGGTTGGACGCGCCGGACAAGCGAAAACCCCGGTCCCCTCGATGAAGAGGGCGCCGGGGTTTTCGACTTCAGCCCGAGGAGGCTCAGGCCAGATTGAAGATCTTCTTCAGGTCCGACTCGATCTCGTCCTCGGAGCAGTCCTTGGCCAGCGACAGTTCCTTGATGAGGAGCGAGCGCGCCGTGTCCAGCATCTTGCGCTCGCCGAAGGAGAGATCCTTGTCGCCCTTGAGCAAGTAGAGGTCACGCAGCACCTCGGCGATCTCGAACACGGAGCCGGTCTTGATCTTCTCCATGTACTCCCGGTAGCGACGGTTCCACGTCGTGGAGTCGACCGAGATGTCCTTCTCCTTCAGGATGGAGTAAACCTGCTTGACGTCCTCCTCGCTGATGATTTCCCGGAGGCCGACCGAGCCCACCTTGTTGATTGGGATCATGATTCGCATCCCATTCTCCAGGATGCGCAGCACGTAGAAGGACTGACGCTGCCCAGCGACCTCGGTGTGCTCGATACCCATCACCTCGCCAACGCCCTGGCCAGGGTACACAGCCTTATCACCGGTCTTGAAGCTCGTCTGCACTCGTTACCGCCTCCTCTAGGATGGCTTGGTCTCGACACCCGGCCTCGGAAAGCCGCTCACTGGTACCACAATCCGACCCCTCCAGCAACATTGGCGTCTTGACCCGCCCGGTTTCTCCTGATTAGCCTTCGAGGCTTTGGCCGGGTGGGCGGGGTTTCAGGGGTGGGTGATGAGCCGGTTTTCGTGGCGCGATCTGACCGCGCGTCCGCTGTTCTTTCCCGCCGTGAGCCTCATGCTCGGCGCGGGACTGTGGGTTCAACAGGACGCGGGCAGCGGGTTATTCCAACTTCTGGTGGCTTCGAGCTTGGGCGTGGGCCTTCCCTGGCTCGCTCGCCTGCCTGGTGCCCATCTGGGCGTACTGCTGGTCCTGGGCCTCACGGGGGCGGGTCTGGCGTCCCTGGAGGCCGGGACGGACGTGCCCGCCCACCTTCGAGAGGGAGGCACTGCGGTATTGGAGGGCGAATTGGAGCGCGTGGAGCGCTTCGACGACTCCTCGCGCCTGCTCCTGGCGGTGGCGCGCGTTGGCACCGGGGTGGGCGCTCCCGCCCGATTCCGGACGAATCTGTCCGCCCGGGGAGACATCCCTCCCCTGCTGCCCGGACAGCGCCTGCGCGTGGAGGCCCGGCTGCGTCCCCTCGAACCGGCGTCGAATCCCGGAGAAAAGGACTTCTCCGGGAGGCGCCATCGTCAGGGAATCACTTTCACCGGGGGATTCCAGGCGAGTCGATTGCTGGTGTTGTCTCCACCCCCGCGTTGGCGTCAGGAGTTGGCGCGGCTACAGGAAGGGCTGACGCGGGCGGTGAACGCCGTGGCCCCGACGCCCGAGGCCGCGGCGCTCTTCCTCACCCTGGCCGCTGGACAGCGCGCCGCGCTCGATGAGGGGCTGGAGGAGGACTTCTCGCGCAGCGGGCTCGCGCATGTGCTGAGCGTGAGCGGATTGCACGTGGCGGCGCTCGCGCTCATGACGCTGGCGTTGCTGCGCCGGGTGTTCGTGCGGCTGGGTGGCGCGATTCGCGGCCTGCGGCGCGTGGAGGCCCGTCGGCTCGCGGCCCCCGTCTGCGTGCCCTTCGTCTGGGCCTACGTCGTCTTCACGGGCAACCAGCCTCCCGCGGTGCGCTCGGCGGTCATGGCGACGGTGGTGTTGCTGGGGCTCGCGCTCTGGCGACGGGCGGATGGGCTCAACAGCCTGTCCGCCGCCGCGGTCCTGCTCGTCGTCTGGCAGCCCTCCAGCGTCGCCGATCTCTCGCTGCAACTGTCCTTCCTCGCCGTCTTCAGCCTGCTGCTGCTCACGCCCGCGCTGCGCGAGGCCCTTCCCGTTCCTCCGCCGGATCCTCGCGAGTCCCGCCAGCTCGCGCGCCTGTGGGGGAAGACCCGCGAGACAGTGCTGGAGACGTTCTGCGCGAGCGGCGCCGTCACGCTGGCCAGTCTGCCCCTGGTGGCCGCGACGTTCGGGAGGGTGAGCCTCGCGGGGTTCATCTCCAACATCGTGTGCCTGCCCCTGTGTGGCGTGCTCACCGGCTTCGCCGCCGGTGGCGCGGCCCTCCACGTGGTGGCGCCCTGGCTGGCCACTCCCCTGCTGTGGGGCGGCGCGTGGGCCTCGCAGGTGTTGCTGTGGCTCACCCGCTTCTTCGCCCACGTGCCCCTGGCCACGCTGGACGTCCCCGCGTTCGGCCTCGGGGCCTCGCTCTTGTATGGGTGTGGGCTCGCGTGCTGGGCCCTGGGCGAGCGGCGTTGGCGTCTGGGCGGACTCCTGGCGCCCGGTGCGCTGGGTCTGGCCCTGCTCCTGCCCCACCTGCTGCCCGAGCCGGGTCTGCGCATCACCTTCCTGTCCGTGGGACAGGGAGACGGCATGGTGCTCAGTTCCCGGGGCCACCATGCCCTGCTCGACGGCGGCGGCGTGCCCGGAGGCGCGGACCCAGGGCTCCGGGTCGTCGTCCCCTTCCTCCAGGCCGCGCGCATCGACCGGCTCGACCTGGCCGTGCTCTCCCATCCCCATCCGGATCATGCGCTCGGGCTCATCTCCGCGTTGCGGCAGGTGCCCACCGAGCGGCTCTGGCTGCCCGCGGGCAGCACGGACGGGCCCCTGTCCCGCCAGCTCATCGCCGCGGCGGCTGGGGCCACCGTCGAGGAAGTGCAGCGGGACCGGGCCGTGTACACGCTCGGCGAGGCGACCCTGGAAGTGCTCGGCCCGCCCGAGGACCGCGAGTTGATGGAGGGGGTGAATGATCAGAGCGTGGTGCTGCTCGTGCGCCACGGCGACGTCACGGTGCTCCTGCCCGGAGACGTGGAGGAGGAGGGAGAGGCCGCGCTGCTGGAGAGCGGACGGCTCGGACCCGTGACGGTGCTCAAGGCGCCCCACCATGGCTCGCGCACGTCCTCCTCCGAGGGCCTGCTCGCGACGCTGCGTCCCCGCTTCGCCATCTTCTGCGTGGGCCGCCGCAACCGCTTCGGCTTCCCCCATCCCCAAGTGGAGGCCCGCTACCGGGCCCTGGGCACCGAGTGTCTGCGCACCGATCTCCAGGGAGCGATCACCCTGGAGAGTGATGGGCGCGACGTCCGCTTGAGTGCCTTCCTGCCCTCCACGCTTCCCGACGTGCCGGATGTCGTTGCCGAGCCCTTGTCTCATCACCAGCCTTAGCGGTGATGATCTCTGACGACCTCGACCTCCAGCAATTGACCGCGGAACTCAAGCACATGCTGCCTCACGGAGAGCCCGTGGGTTATCTGCGCGGCAAGTCCCTCATGCGCGACATGCTCCTGAGCATGAACCGCTTCTCCGAGCTGGAGGCCGAGGAGCTCATCGATACCTTGGAGTCGCGTGGCTTCCTGCGCTTCCTCGGAGATCCCTCGGAGCGCTCCGTGGCGGACTCCCACTGGGAGATTTACCCCCACTCGTAGCGACCGGCCCGCTCAGGACTTCGGCAGCCAGCCATCCACGAGCGCCGCGTTCTGCTTCATCCACTCGCGGACCGCCTGGGACGGGTCGCCCCTGGTCTCGGCCACGGCGCCCATGAGGCCACCGAGTTGCTGATCATCCAGCTTGAAGGCGCGCAGGAAGCCCGCCACCTCGGGCTTGTCCTTCTCCAGCCCCAGCCGGGTCAGGGTGTGGATGCTCTCCGCGCCCCCATAGACGCCCTTGGGATCATCGAGGAACTTGAGATCCCACCGGGCGAACTTCCAGTGCGGCTTCCAGCCCGTCACCACCACGGGGCGCTCGCGCTTGATGGCGTCCTGGAGGGTGGCCGCCATCGCGGGGCCGCTGGACGTCATCAACTTGATGTCCAGCTTGTAGGCCGCGAGCGCCTTCTCCGTGGTGCTCATGATGCCCGCCCCCGAGTCGATGCCGACGATCTGCCCGTCGAGCTCCGCCTTCATGGCCGCGAGGTCCGAAATGCTGGAGGCCTTCACGTAGGAGGGCACCACCAGTCCGATACGGGCCCCCTCGTAGTTCGTCCCCAGGTCCTCCACCTTGCCCTTGAAGCGCTCCATGTACTCCTTGTGGGTGAGTGGCAGCCAGGCATCGAGGAAGGCATCGCTGTCGCCTCCGGCCAGAGCGGTGAAGACCGGCGCGACGTCCGCCATGGTCAGCTCCACCTGGTAGCCCATCCGGTCCTCGAGGATGGCCTTGGCCAGGTGGGTCATCGCCACGCCCTCGGCCCAGTTCACATAGACGAGCTTGACGGTGCCCTTGGCCGGGGCCTTCGCCTCGGTCGGGGCCTCGGCGGGCTGATCCTTCTTGCAGCCGGTGCCCAGCAACACGCTGGCGGTGAGCGCCAGCAACAAGGCGGGCGTGGTTCGATTCATCGCGTTCACGGGTGGGAACTCCTGGGGTTTCACGTGGGACGCGACCGGGGCTGGCCCAGCGCGTTGGTCAGGCGGTCGAGCACGATGGCCAGGATGACCACCGCGATGCCGCTCTCGAAACCCAGCCCGATGCGCAGCTGGGTGATGCCCTTCAACACCTGCTCGCCCAGTCCACCGGCGCCGATCATCGCGGAGATGACCACCATGGAGAGCGACAGCATGAGGGTCTGGTTCACCCCGGCCAGCAGCGTGGGCAGGGCGATGGGCAACTGCACGTGCCAGAGCAACTGGCGCGGCGTGGAGCCGAAGGCGATGGCCGCCTCCACCACGTCCCGAGGCACCTGCTGGATGCCCAGTTGGGTGAGCCGCACCGCGGGCGGCATGGCGAAGATGACGGTGGCCACCACGCCCGGCACCTTCCCCAGCCGGAAGAAGAGCACCGCGGGGATGAGGTAGACGAAGGCGGGCATCGTCTGCATGGAGTCCAGCAAGGGACGCAGCCCCCGCGCCAGCCACCGGTTGTAGGACGCCAGGATGCCCAGCGGGATGCCCAGCATCAGCGACACCAGCGCCGAGCTGAGCACCAGCGCGAGCGTCTCCATCGTCGCCTGCCACAGGCCCATGGCGTCGATGAGCAGCAGGCCCAGCGCGGAGAGCGCCGCGGACCCGAGTCCACTCAACCGCCACGAGGCCGCCGCCACCAGCCCGATGAGCACATAGCTGGGCGCGAGCAGCAGCAATCCCTCCAGGCCCCGGATGGCGGTGGTGAGCCCATCCGCCGTGGCGTGGAAGAAGGGGTCGAAACGATCCTTGAGCCCGTCGATCAGGCGCTCGAACACATCTCCAATCCGCAGTTCCATCAGCGCGTCTCCCCCGCGATGCACGCCAGCAGCGAGGCGCGGTCCACGATGCCCTGGAAGGTGCCGTCCTCGGCGACGACGGAAATGGGGATGCGCGTGCTGGCCGCCACGGCCACCAGCTTCGCCAGGGGCGTGTCCGGCGTGGTGGTGGGCACGTCGGCGCGGATGATGCGCCCCAGGTCATGCACGTTCTCGCTCACCAGCCGGAGCGCGTCCTCGATGTGCACCAGGCCCAGGAACTTGCGCAGGGGATCCATCACGAAGAGCGTGGAGGAGCCCAGCTCGCGCATCCGCTTCACGGCCAGGGCCGGACCGGCCTTCGGGTGGATGACGACATCGGACCGCTTCGCGATGGCGCCCGCGGTGATGATGCGCGTGCGATCCACGTCCTGGATGAACGCGCGCACGTAGTCGTTGGCCGGCCGGGTGAGGATCTCCTCCGGCGTGCCAATCTGCACGATGGCGCCGTCGCGCATGATGGCGATGCGGCTGCCGAGCTTGAGGGCCTCGTCCAGGTCGTGCGTGATGAAGACGAGCGTCTTGTTCATCCGCGCCTGCAGGTCGAGCAGCTCGTCCTGCATCTGCTTGCGGATGAGGGGATCGAGCGCGCTGAAGGCCTCGTCCATGAGGAGGATGTCCGAGTCGGTGGCCAGCGCTCGCGCGAGCCCCACCCGCTGCTGCATTCCGCCGCTGAGTTCGCGGGGCAGCTTGTCCGCGTAGCCCTGGAGCCCCACCAGCCCGAGCGCGTGCAGGGCCTTGGCGCGCCGCGTGGCCTTCTCCACCCCCTGCATCTCCAGCCCGTATTCCACGTTGTGCACCAGCGAGCGGTGCGGCAGCAGGCCGAAGTTCTGGAAGACCATGGCGATCTTCCGCCGGCGCACCTCGAGCAGGCGCTTCTTGTCCGCCCGGGTGACGTCGATGTCGTCCACCACCACGCTGCCCGCGCTCGGCTCGATGAGCCGGTTGAGGCAGCGCAGCACCGTGGACTTGCCACTGCCCGACAGGCCCATGATGACGAAGATTTCTCCGCGGCGGACCTCGAAGCTGGCGTCCTGGATAGCCACCGTGCAGCCGGTGCTCTCGAGGATCTTCTCCTTGGAGACGCCCTGGGCGAGCAGAGCGAGGGCCTTGTCGGAATCACCGCCGTAGAGCTTGCGCAGCCCCCGGACCGAGATGGCCGTATCCGGCGTCACCCTGTGAGCGGTGGTCTCCGCGGTCGTGGACGGGGTCTGCGCGAGCGCGTCAGAAGTAGTAGCCAACATTGACGTTGAACCTCGTTTCCCAGCGGGAGTTGGGGGAGCCCTCGGCCAGCGCGTCGCCGTAGTTCGCGCCGAGCCAGGGTTGGTTCTTGCCGGTGACCAGGTCCACGTACGTGTAGACGGGACCCGCGGTGATGAGCGTGCCGAGCGCGTTCTGGTACGAGTCCGCGTACCCGGCCTTCACCTTCTTCAGCAGGCTGAAGTCCTCGTGGAAGGAGATGCGCGAGATGGGCCCCCAGGTGACGGGAAGGCCGTAGGACACACCCGCCGCGACGAGCGTGCCCTGGCTGGCCACCTTGTAGGGGGCGTCATAGGCGCCCATCGTCACGAAGCCGTTGTCCGAGCCCTCGGGATTGGCGGGGCGGAAGGCGTAGTGCAGCGCCTCGAGCTTCACGTTCCACGGCCCGTAGTTGCCATCCAGGTGCACGGCGGCGGCCCAGCGCCAGCCCATGCGGCCGGTGAGGGCGTTGTGCAGCTGTCCCGCCTGGGCGGAGAGGCCCAGCTCGGTGCTGGACGCCGCTCCGTGCGTGAAGAGGTAGGCCGCCCGCGCGTTGAGCTGGTTCGTCTCCGAGTTGGCCTGATCCACGCCCAGATAGGCCTCGGTGGGATTGGCGGAGCTCACCGGCACGACGTCGTAGGAGTAGCGCGCGCTGGCGGTGCTGCGGCCGGTGTAGCTGCCCTCGTCGTTCTTGTAGAAGGCGAACTGCAGGTTCCACGGACCGTGCTCGTGGACGAGCTTGAGCCCCAGGTCGTAGTCGTCCTCGAAGCCCATGTAGTAGGGCAAGCCGAAGAACCAGTTGTGCGAGGCGTAGGGCAGCAGGCCGAAGGGCGCGCGGTGCACACCGAATTGCAGTTGGGTGTGCTCGGAGAACGCGTAGCCGATGTAGCCGTGGTGCAGCATCGAGTAGCCCGCGTAGAAGCGGTACTCGGCCGACAACAGGAGGTTGGACAGGCGGCCGTCGGCGTTGACCCGGAAGACGTCGAAGGCCACGTCCCCCCAACGCTGGCGGGTGCCCTCCTGCCCTTCCCAGCTCTTGATGAAGTAGCTGAAGCGCAGCGCGCCACCGACGCGGAAGTGGTCCGGGTTCTCCGCCTCCTGCGCGAAGGCCCCCAGGGGCACCCCACCCAGCGCGGACATGGCGACGAACGTGATGAAATGGCGCGAGCGAGACAACAGGGCAGGACTCCTGGCCCGCACGGAGGACACGACGAGGCGTTCCCCCCCACGGGAGTGACAGGTGCGGCGCACCTGCGAGGTGATGTCGCGTGACGCCCCGGACGCGCTCCGCGCCTAGAGGCAGGCGGATTCGCCGGAAGGACGCCCGTTCTTGTCCAGGGCGCCACGCGCGCAGGGCGCGGGGGCCCATGGCAACGGGACACGGCTGGATGACCCCAGGCGGGGTCTTCTCCCACCCCTCAACGAGCCCCGGCCGGGACCGTGAAGATGCGGGAAACCCGTCCGGCTGAAGCCGGACCGTTTCTACCTAGCACCCTCGATCTCCCACGTCCACGGAAATCGTTTGCTTTCAAACAAAGTGTCGGGTTTCGTGCCGTCTCCGCCCGGCCGCTCGCTTCAGTCGAAGACGAGCCAGCCAAAGCGCGGCAGGGCGTGGAAGTCTCCCACGAAGAGCGGGGAGAAGGACTGGCCCTCCTCGCCTCGCCGCCCCGGGTGCTCCAGCCGGTAGAGGTTGAAGCGCCAGCGCTCGCCCTTCTGGGGAGGCACGTGCGGCACCTCTGCCAGACGCGCGAAGGGAATTCGCATCTCCACCCGCCAGCCCTCGTCCCGGTCGGAGGGATCGTCCAGCGTGCCGCGCACCTTCACCGCGCTGACCATCCCCGAGTCCCAGCTCAAGTCCATGCCCTGCCGGCGCGCGGGGAAGTAGGCGTCGAAGTGCACGTTGTGCGGAGACACCTGCAGCTCGTTGTAGGTCCGCCCGTCCGCGTTGGCGTCCAGGAAGACCTCCACCACTTCCTGGGTGTAGAGGGGCTCGTCCTGCTTGTGGAACGTGCCCCAGACGTCGGGGTCTTCCACGTCGAAGGCCACGTAGAGGTGCTGGTCGTCGTAGCTCAATCGGGCCTCCGTGCGCAGCGACACGGGACGACCATCGAAGCTGCCCCGCAGCAGCACCGGGGTGGCCGCCTTCCAGGCCGCGTCGTCGAGCACGCCGTCGATCACCGGCGCCTGGGCGGCTCGGTGGACGGTGTACTCGGGCAGGGCCGGGAGGGTACCGCCCAGCTCCGGACCCCACATCCGGTTGTCTCCCGCATGCGCCTTCGGGTCATCCACCCCCAGCCGCGCGTTTCCCCGCCAGAAGCCGAGCACCACCCGGCCGGGCGTGGCCGGCATGGGCACCGTGTGGAGGTCCTCCGCCACCTTGCCCACGGGCCAGGTCTCCAGCGGAGCCACTCCGCCCGCGAAGCCATGGTCCGCGTTGGTCAGCATCTGCCCCGTCGTGGGGTCCACCACGTGCACGAAGAACTCCCACCCCTGGGGAGGCGGCCGCAGGGCCTCGAAGTAGTGGGCGAGCTGGACGGGCTGACCGGGCGCGGCGCTTCGCGGGGACACGCGCGAGCCCAGATAGCGCACCGTGCCTCCAGCGAACGTGGTGCCCGCCCGGTAGGTCAGGTCCGACGGAGCGGCGTCCAGGAAGCGGACCTGGGTGGGTGGAGGCAGGGCCTGGGTACGAGGCCTTGGGCCCGCCTGTTCGTCGCGGCAGGCGGTGGACACGAGCACGAGCAGCAACAGCGACAGGGGGCGAAGGGCGGGACGCATCGAGGGCGTGAATCCTAGAAGTCCCTCCGGCCGATGTCTTGGAGAAGGAAGCCCCAGGCGGGTCCACGGGGGTGGACCCGGGGCCGAGGACGGGACGGGACGCGGGGAGCAACACCGCGCCACTCCATCACGCGCTTCCGGCACCCCCCTTGCCACGTCCGGCTTCATGAACTTCGAATTCGAGCACCTGGGCACCCCCACCCCCTTCGAGTTGTCCGAGGGCGAGCACCTGCTGGGAGGCGGCGCGGACGATCAGGTCCGGCTCGACGGGCTTCCACCGGGACTGCTGACACTGCGCATCGGGGAGGGACGATTGATGGTGGAAGCCCGACATCCCTTCACGGTGGAGGGGGTCCTGGTGCCTCCGGGCGTGCCGCGCCTCGTGTTGCCCGGAGAGGTGGTGGGGCTGAGTGAGGACATGAGCCTGCGGGTACGGGGCCCCGCGCGAGGCACCGAGCGGCAGGTGGGCACCGTGGCCGTGCTCAAGCATCTCCTCGTGGATCTGGACGCGCCCCTGCTCTCGCGAGCCGCGTCCCTCCAGTGTCTCACCGGAGCGGAGATGGGCCGGACCTTCGCCCTCGCCGAGGCCGTGACCGAGCTGGGCCGAGGACAGGGCGCCGCCGTGCGGCTCCGGGACAGGGCCGTGTCGCGCAGTCACGCGCGCATCCGCTACGAGGAGGGAACCTTCTTCCTGGAGGACCAGGACAGCCCCAATGGCGTCTTCCTCAATGGTCAACGGGTGGACGCATCCCCTGCGCTCCAGGAGGGAGACATCATCGAGTTGGGGCGGACCCTGCTGCGCTTCCAGGCCCCGGTGGCCGAGCCGCCCGAACCCCCTCCGCCAGCCCTCGAACCCACACCCGAACCACCCGCCTCAACGGCACTCGAAAACGATGCTCGGGAGCGTCCCCAGGGACGGTGGGAACCCTGGCTCCTCGGGCTTGGAACGGCCCTGGCCCTGGTGGGATTGTTGGCGACCTGGGCCCTGGCGGCCTGAGGCTCAGGCGCGCAGGGGCGAGAGGCCCGCCCGCTCGATGAGCAGGCGAGCCAGACGCTGGTGGTGCGAGAACAGGCTGGTGAAGTGCACGAGACCGCGGCTGCCGCGCACCGCGTACACCGTCAACGGGCCCGGCAGGACATCCACCTTGCGGATGTCCGCGAAGGAGAAGCGGCGGGTGCGCACCATGCCCCGGTAGGTGAGGCCGTCCGCGTCCACCACGATGCGGGTGCGGCCGTAGTACGTCACCGATACCGCGAAGAAGAGGACGAAGAAGACGGCCGACAGGAACGTCTGGACCGGGACCCCGTCGAAGCGCAGGAGGAAGAGCAACACCCCCAGCCAGAGCAGCGTCGCGGCGCCCATGACGGCCGCGAGCACGGCGTGGGGGCGGAATACCTGCTTCCCTGCCTTCGAATCGCCCGGGTTCATGCACTTGAAACTAAGGCACCTCCCTGACAGGTGCTACCGGCCCCCCTGCCCTCCGGCTGGGGAAGTCCAGGTCTGGACTTCCGGTGTTCCCCGACTGTTCGTCGATGCGCCCGGGCGCCCGGCGGCTCAGCCCCTGAAGGGGTTCTGCAGGAGGACCGTCTCGCCGCGATCCGCGCCCACGGAGATGCAGGTGACGGGCACGCCGCTGATCTCCTCCACGCGGCGCACGTAGCGCTTGGCGTTCTCCGGCAGCTCGTCGAAGGTGCGCACCCCGGCGAGCTTGTCGTCCCAGCCCGGAAGGTTCTCGTAGAGGGGCTTGACGCGCGCCAGGTCCTCATAGTCCCCGGGCAGCTCGGTGATGCGCTTGCCGTCCAGCTCGTAGGCGTTGCAGATCTGCAGCGTCTTGAGACCGGAGAGCACGTCCAGCTTCGTGAGCGCCAAGCCGTACAGGCCGTTGACGCGCGCCGCGTAGCGCAGCACCACGCCATCCAGCCAGCCGCAACGGCGCGGACGACCCGTGGTGGCGCCGAACTCGTCGCCCACCTTGCGCAGCCGATCACCCACCTCGTCCGTCAGCTCCGTGGGGAAGGGGCCACCGCCCACGCGCGTGGTGTAGGCCTTGCTGATGCCCATCACCCGGTCGATCGCCGTGGGGCCCAGACCCGAGCCCACCGCCGCGTTGCCCGCCACGCAGTTGGAGCTGGTGACGAAGGGATAGGTGCCGTGGTCCACGTCCAACAGCGTGCCCTGGGCGCCCTCGAAGAGGATGCGCGCCCCGCGCTGCACCTGGCCCGCGAGGTAGAGCGACACGTCACTCACGTAGGGCTTGAGCCGCTCGCCCAACGCGACGAAGTCCTGATGCACCTTGACCGCGTCCAGTTCCGGAGGCTGCTCGCCGTCGGGACGGCACAGCTCGCGCAGTTCGTCGCGCACGCCCGGCAGCCGCTCCTCGATGCGCTTGCGCAACCGCTCCGCGTTGAGCAGATCCCGCACGCGGATGCCCCGGCGCGCCACCTTGTCCTCGTAGGCGGGGCCAATGCCACGGCCCGTGGTGCCGATGGCGCCCTCGCCCCGGGCCTTCTCCCGCGAGGAGTCCAGGAGCTTGTGCCACGGGAAGATGACATGGGCGTTGTCGGAGATGAGCAGTTGCCCATCCTCCTTGAGGAAGCCGCGCTCCTTGAGGGCGTCGATCTCCTTGACCAGCACCGCCGGGTCCAACACCACGCCATTGCCAATGACGCAGGTCTTCCCCTGATGGAGGATGCCCGAGGGAATCAGGTGGAGCACCGTCTTCTGGCCCCCCACCACCAGCGTATGGCCGGCGTTGTTGCCTCCCTGGAAGCGCACCACCACCTGGGCGTGCTCCGTGAGAAGGTCCACGACCTTGCCCTTCCCCTCATCTCCCCACTGCGCTCCGATGACGACGACGTTCGGCATAGGGCGCCCCGCTTAGCACGCTTCCCCACGGCACGTCATCGGATGGATCAGCCGGGGTGGCAGTGCCCGACATAGCCGCACGCCAGGCGAGCACAGACGGGGGACTCCCGGCCGGGCCAGCGGTCTCGGGCCTCGGACTCCACCAGCGCCCGGGCCGCTTCCCTCCACCGCTCGGGAAACGCCCGCGAATCCGTCTCGGCCGCTGAGAACTCCGGTTCCAGCACGTCCTCTCCGAGGAAGACGATGCCCACGCGGACGAACACGCCCTCACGCACCAGTTCGTGCGAGGCCCGCAGCACCACCGCCAGGAGATCCGCGTGCGCCTCCACCCCTCGAGGAGAGCGCTTCCCGGGCTGGAAGAGCACCACCCGGGCCTCGCCCTGGGGCGTTTCCCAGAGCAGATCCACCGAGCCCTCGAGAGCCGCGGGCGCGGAGCCCGGCAAGGACAACACGAAGGGCAGCGCGCGGTGCACCCGGGAGCCGGAAGTGTTGGCCAGTTGGCGGGCGAACGCCGTGTCCAGGAAGCGCTCCAGGGTGGCGAGCGCTTCCCCTACCCCGTCGTCACCCCAATCCCAACCCACCTCGCGCACGAGCGCTTCCAGGCGCGAACGCCGCTCGGGGGCGGGCGTCGTGGCGAGGCGGAAGTCCACCCGCCTCACGAGCTCCAACACCCGGTCCGTGGCGCCCGGTGCGGGCGCGCCCCAGGCATCCCGCTCGAGGTAGGGCGAGGACTGACGCGGCGGCGCCTCCCAGTCCACCCCTCGCGCACGCAGGCCGAGCCGGTGGACATAATGATAGCGGCGGGGACAGGCGATGAAGTCCTGCACCGCGCCAGCGTCCACGGTCACGACCTCGGGAGCGGCCGGTTCCAGACGCTCGTGCACCCGTTGCCAGGCGGCCTCGACTCGCGCCTCCTGCTCCGCGGGGTCCTCCTCCTCCAGCGAGTCCTGTTCCGGAGGCTCGGGCAGCGTGAGGACGTCCAGGTCCTCGACCAGCCCACGCAGCCGCGTGTCCGCGTGAAGCCGCTCGTCGAGCAGAAACCACCACGAGTCCGAGGCGCCGCGCTCCTCGCCTCCGGACAGGATGAGCCGATCCTTCGCGCGGGTGAGCGCGACGTACAGCAGGCGCCGGTATTCGGCCGTCTCACGCCGCCGCAGCTCCTCCTTCACCGCGTCGAAGCGAGGCGAGCGGTACTTGCTGTCCACGTTGCCGCTCAGTTGCGTGGGCAGCCAGGGCCGCAGACTCAGACCATGCGAGCGCTCGAAGAGGACCCGCCCCGAGGAAGAGCGCCGCTTCCCGCCGAGCGCCGGCACCATCACCACCGGCCACTCCAGACCCTTGGCACGGTGGATGGTGAGCAGTTGCACCGCGCGGGGGTCTCCCGCCTCCAGCAGGTCCGCCTGGGCCTCGGTGGGCTCCTCGTGGGCCAGCCGTTGCAGCTCCCGGGCGAACGTCACGCAGCCGCCCGTGCCTCGCTCGTCGCGACGGCCCGCCAGCGCGAGCAGCTTCTCCACGTTGGCGCTCGCCTGTTCCGCGTAGGGCGTACCCGCCAGGGACTCGCGATAGCCCGTCAGCTCCAACGTGGCACCGAGGAGCGCGCGCACGCCGAGTCGATCCCGCTCGCCCCGGAGCCGGGGCAGGGCCGCGAGGAAACGCTCGAGACGGGCACGCTCTCCCGCGGGCAGGGGCTCCAGGAGGGAGGCACCCGCTTGCTCCACGGCGGGAAGGGACAGGCCCTCGGGTCCGGCCAGCCGGAAGAGCGAGGCGTCCGACAAGCCCACCAGCGGCGAGCGCAACACCGCCGCGAAGGCGAGCGCGTCCTCGGAGTCCGCCAGCAATGACAGCAGCGAGGCCAGGTCCAACACCTCCTGCGCGCCGTAGAAGCCCCGTCCGCGCAAGACCCGATGGGGAATGCCGTGGCGGATGAGCGCCTGCCGGTACACCTCCAGGTGGGTGAAGGTCCGGAAGAGCATGGCCACGTCCCCGCCTCGCACGGGTCGCGTTTCCTCGCCGTCCTTGCGCACCGCGATGAGCGGGTCCGCCCCCGGGGCCAGCATCACTTTCAACCGCCGGGCCACCGACTCCGCATCCGCCAGACGCAGCTCGCCCGTGGACAGCCCCTCGTCCTCGAGCAACAACCGCTCCACCACCGGTGCGGGAAGCGGAGCCGGACGCACGGGCTGGAGGTCATCCTCCTCTGGCGAGTACACCACCTCGTAGGGACGCGCTCCGCCCTCGCCCGGCACCAGCACGCCCGCGAAGGCCTGGTTGAAGAAGCCGAGCAGCGGCGGCACCGAGCGCCGGTTGTGCTGGAGGAAGTCGCGCACACCGCCCTCCTCCTCGATCTTCCTGGCCAGCACCTCGAAGACGGACACGTCCGCGCCGCGGAACTCGTAGATGGACTGCTTGCGATCTCCCACCGCGCACAGGAAGGCGGGCTCCAACGGAAGCGAGGCCACCACGTCCGTGTCCGGTGCCAGGGGCCGGGGGCCGCCCTCGCGCCGCTCGGCCAGCAACAACACCAGCTCCAACTGCAGGCGGTTGGTGTCCTGGAATTCGTCCACCATCAGCGCGCCCAGGCGCTCCTGCATCTGCCTCCGGAAGTCCGGCAGGTCGCGCAGCAGGTCGCGTGACTTCACCAGCAGCGAGGTGAAATCCAGGGCGTTGCGCCGGGTGAGTTCCTCCGCGTGACGCGTCTCCACCTGTTCGAGCAGAGCGCGGAACGAGGCCTCGAAGGGAGCGGTGCGCCAGCTGGCGTACAGGTCCGCCAGCGTCATCACCGAGCCATCGCTCTTGCCGAACAAGGCCCAGTACAACTCCTTCATCGAGTTGCCCGGCTCCTTCTTCAGCCGGCGCACGTCGCGGCCATCCTCGTCGAAGGCCAGCTTGAGCGAGGGCATCCGCCCGGGCGCGAAGCAGTTCTCCGGGGTCATGCCCTCCAGGGCGCCCTCGAGCTTCTCACGCAACGCGCGCCACTCGCCCTTGGCATCCAGCTCGCGCACCGTGCCGCACAATTCGAGGCAGCGCTGGACATGCGCGTCGAAGGCGCCACGGGCCTCGTCCTGGGTGGAGACACGGGCCTGGGCCGCGCGCAGTCCTTCCTCGCGCAGCTTGCCGTAGAGCCCCGCCAGCGACGCCACCAGCCCCTCGGTGAAGTCGGAGCCCGAGAAGGTCAACTCCTCGCACAGCTCGCGCACGTTCGCGCTGCTGTCCTCCAGCGCGTCCAGCACCACCCGCTCGCACACGTCCAGCACGAGCGAGCGCGCCTCCATCTCGTCGAGCAGCTCGAAGGACGTGTCCACGCCCGAGCCCGGAGGCGCACGGCGCAACATCTGGCCGCACATCGAGTGGAAGGTGCCCACGGAGGCCGAGCCCAGCTCCTCACGCAGCGAGCGCCAGGTGTCCCGCGAGGGGAACGGCAGATCCAGCCGCTCGAGCGAGGCGATCAGCACCTCCTCCTCGAGGGGGTCGGGCGCGGCGTGGACGAGCGCGTCCAGACGGGAGCGCACCCGGGCACGCAGCTCCGCGGCGGCCTTGTCGGTGAAGGTCACCATGCCCAGGCGCGAGGGCCGCATGGGCTTGAAGCCCGTGCGCGCACCAGACAGCAGGTGCAGCGTCATCGTCACCAGGCTGTACGTCTTGCCCGCGCCCGCGCCCGCCATCAACGCGAGGTTCTTCTCCAGGGCCAGCACGGAGGCGTCACTCATGCGAGCCCTCCTCGTCCACGAGTCGCCGCTCGGTGATGCGGCACACGGCCTGGTAGCCACACCGCGAACAGTCCTTGGGCCGCATGGCGAACTGTCCCGCCCGCACCGTGCGCACCAGGGACTCCACGGCGTTGGCCAGGTTGGGCTTCTGCTCCGCCGCCATCCGATCCCTCACGGCGGGCTCGGTGGACAGCAGGTCGTCCAGGTCGAGCGTCAGCTCCTGCTTCTTGTCCGTCAAGACGTCCGACAGGAGGATGGCCTTGCCCGTCCTCAGCGAGAACCACGCCGCCTGCCGGGTGTCGCGGTGGCCACTCGCCCGCGCCGCGTACAGGTAGAGCGGGAGCTGGAAGTCCGAGGCGTCGAACAGCTTGTTCCTCAGCTCCGAGCGCGACAGGCCTCCGGACTTGTAGTCGATGACGCCCACCTCGCCTCCGGCCATGTCCAGCCGGTCGATGGTGCCCTCGAAGTGGATGAGCTCCTTGTCCACTTCGAGCGTCACCTCGCTCCAGCCCTCGGCGGGGTTCTTCGGTCCGAAGCGCAGCTCGAAGTCCACGGGCTCCAGACGCTCGAAGGGCAAGCCCCGCCGCTCATCCAGGAGGACCCGGCGCACCATGTTCTTCGCCCGCTCGCGCGCGAGCCGCCACAGCGCGGGGTGGCCCACGTAATGGCGCTGCTCGAAGTGCGCCCGCACCTCGTCGAGCACCGTGTCCAACAGGGCCTCCGGCAGCTCGTTGAAGCCCCGGCCGAGCAATTCCCGCTCCTTGAGCCGCTTGAAGAATTCCTCCAGCACGCGGTGCCAGAAGACGCCCTGCCCCCGGCTGTCGAACTCCTCGCCGGGCCGCTCCGGCTCGGGCACCTTGAGCCCGTAGGACACGAAGCCCTGGAAGCCGCAGTTGCTGAAGCGGGCGATGGACGACGCGGACAGGGGACGCTCGGCGTCGAAGCGGAACGCCTCCCGGATCGCCGCCCCCAGGTCCGGCAGGCCCACGAAGCCCGTGTAGCGGCCGGCGTTCTGGCGCGTGCTCCCGAAGAATTGCAGGCGCTCGATCTCCACCCGCATCATCTCCTCGGCCGACAGGAGCCACGGCGCCTCCTGGAAGCGGCTCCGAATCACTCCCCGGGCGGGATCCGGCTCGGAGACGCGCAGCCGCTCGATCGCGAGCGCTTCCAGCACCACGCGCTGGCGCAACTCCTCCGGAGTCAGCACCTCGTCGAGCGGCACGATGGCCGGCATCGCGCGTGGCTCCCACGCCCCACCCGTCAGTCGCCGCACCTCCTCCAGGAACGCCGAGGGAGCCTGCTCCTGGCCCCCCACGCCCGCCACGGAGAACGACAGGCTCACCGTCTCCTCGGCGGAGGCCAGGACGCTGGCGAACAGGAGCCGATCCTCGGTGAGCCGCCAGGGCGCGCGATCCTCGAACTCGCCGCCGGTGAGGCGGAAGACGTCCCGGCCCAGGTGCTTGTTGAGGGCATGGCGCTCGGAGTCGCCCAGCAGCGCGTTGGGCACCTCGCGGCCGGGGAAGCGGCCCTCGGCCAGGCCTCCGAGGAAGACATGGGCGAAGGTGCGGCCCTCCAATTCGCGCACGTCCAGCACCTCCACGGCGCCCGTCGTGGGGCCCCGGGGAGGCAGGTGCACGTCGCGCAAGGCGTCCTGGAGCCAGCGGCCGAAGGTGCGCCGGCCGAGCCGGGGCCCTCCGCCCACCCTCGCGAGCGTCCGCTCCAACTCCCGCACCCGCGCCACGAGCGCCACGCGAGCCGCCTCGTCCCGGACCCGGGCCTCCAGCGCGAGCGCGTCCAGGCCCTCGTCCGCGGGCGCTTCCGTCGCGACCTCGGAGTCCAGCATCCCCAGCCGCCGCACCACCTGCCACCACGCGGCGAGCATCTCCGAGGCCTTGCCCTGCTCCGGGATGCGGCGGCAGGACTCCAGCAACAGGAGGCACCGCTCGCGCAGCACCCGGGCCTCGTGGGCGCGCCGTTGCTCCCTCGGGCGCACCTGCTCCGGCAGGGGCTGCAACCGCTTCGCGAGGGCATCCAGGCGCACGTCGTACGCGCCCTTGCCACGCGACGCGCCCAGCCGGTCATCCCGGACGGCCGCGAGCGACAGGAGCGTGGCGGGGGCATCGGGAGCCCCCCGGGAGAGCGTGGGCACGTAGCGGCTGGAGAGCAGTTCCGCCACGCGCTCGGCGGGAAAGCCATCCTCCACCAGGAGGGGCAGCTCCAACGCCAGGCGCACGGGCCCCGCCAGCGCGAGCGGTTCACCCCAGGGCAGACGCACGGGCACACCCAGCTCGCCCAGGGCCTCCGCGACCCATGAAGCCTCGGGGCCTGGTTCCCTCCAGGCCACGACGATGCTTCCGGGCGTGGCCCCCTCGGCCACCTTGCGCCGCACGTCCCGGGCGATGAGCCGGGCCTCGTCCCGGGCCGAGCCGGCGCTCCACATGCGCAGGCCCTCCACCGCGCCCGCGAGCACGTCCTTGGGCACATGCGGCGAGAACAGGTGGCGGCCCAGCTCTCCCATGGGACGGGACTCGAAGGTCACATCCGCCTTGAAGAGGTCCACGTGGGTGAGCGTGTCGCCCCGGTTCTCGAAGGCACGAAAGAGCGCCGCCAGGGCCGCGTCCGCGACGGGAGAGCCACCCACCGGCGTCTGCACGCGCAGGCTCACCCGGCGCGCGTCACACACGGCCGCCAGGGCCAGCAGCAACTCCAGCGTCGAGGGCCGCACATCATAGACGCCGTGCAGCACGAGCGAGCCCACGTCCGCCCAGGCCTCGGGCCACTCACCGCGCTCCAGCGCCTCGCGAGCGCCCCGCACACCGTCCTCGCGGTCGGCCAGGCCCAGCTCGGCCATCTTCTGCTCGTAGGCATGGTGCAGCAGGGCGAGGAGCCGCACGCGCTCGCGCCGCTCGGGGGGCAGCACCTCCAGCGCGTCCTGCAACTCCCGCGGAGACAACCGCCCGGCCTTCAAGTCCAGCACGACCTCCAGGGCGGCGCGGGCGAAGGCGGGCTCGTTGACGAAGTCACCCAGGGGCGTGGGGCCCAGCCCCTGCGCGAGCGAACCCACGACGGTGCGCGCCACGAGGGGAGAGCCCCGACGGCGCCCCAGCTCCCGCGCACCGCCGAGCGCGTCCAGGAACCCCTCCCAGGTGAGGAAGAGATCCCCCCGCACGACGCCGCCGACTCCGCGCGTCGCGCGCAGGGCGGCCTGACGGCGTCCGGCATCGGGGAAGACCTGGAGGGAACGACGGGGCTCGGGCATACGGGGGAAGTGGACTCTAGAACGACGCGGGGGGCGCATTTATGCTCGGCGCCATGCCATCCGCTCTGACTTTTCTAGCAATCGCCTCCCTGGTTGCTTCCTCACCTGTGCCCGATGCCGCCCTGCCCCACGCCCAGCAGGCAACGGACGCCCCCCGACTCCAGGCGTTGGACGTGAACTGGACGCGGGATGGCCTCATCACGGGGGTGGGTGGCGCCTTATGGATCACCTCCGAGGCCCTGCTCAAGTCGAGACTCGCTCCGAGCACCTGCCGCTGGTGCGACCGCTCGCCCGACGGGACGGACACCCTGAACGCGGTGGACCGGTGGGGGCGGGGCATGGCGGCGCGGACCGAGAGCGGCCGACATGCATGGAGCACGTGGAGCAACGTCACGGACTTCGTCATGCTGCCGGTGGGCGTGCTCGGCGCGCAGTACCTGCTGGCGTCGGGCAGCGGCGCCCCGGTGCGCTACTTCGCCGAGGACGCCACCATCATCATCGAGTCGGCGGTGGTGGCGGCGGTGGCGAACCAGGCGGTGAAGTTCGCCGTGGGCCGCGAGCGCCCCTTCGTCCACGTGCTGGAGGAAGGACAGAAGGCGCACACCGAGAAGCCCTCGGACAACAACCTGTCCTTCTACAGCGGACACACGAGCCTGGCGTTCTCGCTCGTCACGGCGGCGGGCACCGTGTCCGAGCTCCGCGGCTATGACAAGAGCTGGCTCATCTGGGCGGTGGGACTGCCCGCCGCGGCCTCGATCGGCGTGATGCGCATGGGCGCGGACAAGCACTACCTCTCGGACGTGGTGGTGGGCGCGGCGGCGGGCACCCTCTTCGGCGTGGGCGTGCCCCTGCTGTTGCACGGCAGGCAGACCCAGGCCCAGGGCTCCGGCACGGGCATGTCGATGCGGATGTCCGGCAACCTGGGCGGCATGTCGCTGTCCGGCACCTTTTGAGTGACTGAACGAGGACGGCTTTTCCCATGAGCACCTGCGCCTTCTGCCCCGGCCCCCTCCTGCCCACCTTCACCGATAGCCTGCCGCGCGAGCGCTGTGGCCGCTGCGCCTCCGTGTGGATCGAGGGCGATGCCCTCATCAAGGTCATGGGGGGCTCGGCCGCGGACGCCCTCGTGCGGCGCGCCCGCGGCAAACATGGCCTGTGCAAGGACTGTCAGGCCCCGCTCGCCGAGGTGCCTCAGTGCGAGCAGTGCCACCAGCCGGCCCCCACGTGTCCCCGCTGCGGCATCGCGCCCCTGGCCGTGGCGAAGGTGCACGACGTAGAGGTGGATGTCTGCACACACTGCAACGGCGTGGCGCTCGATGCCGGAGAGCTGGAGCAGTTGCAGAAGCTCGCGCGCGCGGCTCGGGAGCAGGAGTTCAACCTGAAACCCAAGCTCGAACCGGAGACACTGCCCAAATCCCAGTGCGCCACGTGCAAGCGGACCGTCAAACTGAAACACGCCTTCACGCTGGACAACCAGCTCTATTGCGGAAGCTGCGCGCCCTCGGGCTCGGCGCCCTATGATCCCACGCTCGCCCGGCCCAGCCCCAGCATGGAGCCGTCCTCGAGCGTGGCTGTCATCCAAACCGCGAGGTGGAGCCCCGTGGACCCCATCTCCTCCGCGCTCGACTGGTTCATCTCTCGCATCGTAGACTGAAATATTCATGTTGACAGTACGACTCATACGCTTGGATAGGAATCTATAGCAAAAATTGGAGCTGCTTCTATTTTTGGTCCCTGCATTCGGGGGATCGAAACCCTCCACCCCAGCCAAGCCTAGACAACTGACATCCAGCGTCAGGAGAAATAAGCACAATGATTCTCACCAAGCCGCGCGATCCGCGATTCATAACCATTCGTCGTGGCGGCACCCTGAGCGATGCCAATCACCATCTGCTTGCGCTATGGGCAGCCGCCTGCGCGGAGCATGTATTGCACTTCTTTGAAGAAGCACAACCAGACGATGAACGTCCGCGCCGGGTCATTGAGCTGACTCACGCTTGGACACGGGGCGAAATCACCATGCGCCAGGCCCATAAGGCGGCCTTTACCGCTAACGCCGCGGCCAGAGATGTTTCCGGTGCGGCGAAGTTTGCGGCTTATGCGGCCGGCCAAGCGGTGGCGGTCGCGCATGTGGCAGCTCATGAGTTGGGCGCGGCAGCCTATGCAATCAGGGCTGCGCAAGCTGCGGCTCCTGAAGGCGAGCGCGAGCAGGCCGGCCGTCAGGAATGCCAGTGGCAGCGCGAACGGCTTCCAAACGAAATCCGGGAGCTCGTGCTCGATGACCAGCGCTTACGTAATGAGGCGTGCTGGTCTGTGTTTTATTTTTAGCGGGCGATTCGCCCGAGTTGGATAGCCAGGTCAAGCCGCCGGATCTGGTGAGGTGCCAAGAACCCACCCATCTCGAGGTGCTCCGGCGCGCCCACGCACGCGTCCCGGAGATCGGCGGCCGGTCTAATCCACCCCGAGCACCGTGAATCCGTACGCCGGCAGCGTCACCGAATAGCTCTCCGAGGTGATGGCGGGTCCCGCCCCGCCGGTCAACAGGTCCACGGGTGTCTGGGATGTCTGGATGCCCGTGTTCGCCAGGTTGACGGTGATGGACTGGCTGGAGCCCTGGTAGTTCAGGATGACCAGCGCCTTGACGGACCCGTCCTTGTTCGTGCGCTTGAAGGCGTAGAACTTGCGGTTGTCCTGGGTGTTCAACTTCACGCGCGAGCCCGCCGGGGACAAGGCCTTGTAGGAGGCCTGCGCCCGCATCAGGCTCCAGAGCCGGGTTTGATCCGCCTGCGACCAATCGGGGATGACGGTCTCGTGGGGCAGGAGCGTGTGTTGTCCGTTGTGCAGGTAGAACAGGGTCCCCAGGGTCGTCAGCGTCGCGATCTCCAGCAGGCGCTTGGGGGTGGACACCCCGGCGATCTCCCAGCTCGGCGGTGTCTGGGTGATGCCTCCCGCGGCGTTGATGGCGTCCCGGTTGTTCTTCAGGATGTTCTCGATCCCATCGGGGTTCTGGTTGTTGATGGCCGGAATGAGGGTGCTGAACCCGGAGCCGCCCCAGTTGGTGAGTTCGTAGTCCTGGATGCTGTTGTAATGCCAGTCCGTCACATAGCCCGGGCCGGGGGCGCCCTCGGAGTTGGCCCAGGTGTCGTAGGTGCGCAGCACGTCCGTGATGTGCGCGTTGTTGATGGCCGGGGTGATGCCGTCATAAACGGCGGGCGCGTCCAGGGCGAAGCCATCCAGCCCCTTGTCCATCCAGAACCGGATGTACTTGCGCGTCTCGTCCCGCCACTCCTGGGTGTTGAAGTTGTAGGACGGGATGTTCTGTCCCCAGAAGGCGTAATAGTAGGCCCCCGCCCTGCTGCTCCAGTACCAACGGTCCCCGCCGGTCGAGCGGAAGTGGAACCACATGCGCTCCTTGCTGTAGACGTTGTCGCGGTTGTCGTCCTGCGCCTTGATGAAGAACGAGGCCGTGTCACGCGCGTACCCGACATTGCCAAACATCAACACGCGCATTCCCCGTGCATGCGCCTGGGTGAGCAGGTTCTGGAAGTCCGCCAGGGTCCCGATGGACGGATCGATGCTGTAGTTGTCCGTGGCCCCCAGTCCCGCCCACACATCCGCGGGCCCGGTATAGGGCGCCATGAGTTCGATGGCCCCATAGCCTCGCGACCGCAGGTCATCCAACTCGCTCGCGATCGTGTTCAGGGTGATGTGGTAATACTTGGGGTAGTACCGCATGACGCCCGCCCCTTCCTCCCACCACCGGGACCGGAGAGGCGAACCCACGCCGATGACCTTCAACTCCTGGCTACTGGCCCAGTGCCCGGCGGCCGAGCCGTAGACGGTGAGCCGGATGTAGCGGTAGGTGCCGTTCACGTCCTGGACGAAGTCCTTGCCCGTGGCGCCCGTCGACTTGTCCAGCAGCGTCGTCCACGTGGTGTTGTTCGTGGACCCCTCGAGCTTGAAGCGATGGGTGTCATGATCGACGAAGGACTGTTCAATCCGCTTGATGAGGCTGTGGTTGCCCAGGTCCACCTTGAGCCATTCGGGCATGCTCGGGCTGCTGGCGCACCAGTACGACGCGCCATTTCCATCCAGCGCCTTGGCGGGCTCGTACCCGGGCGCGAGCGACGACGAGGAGCCCGAGGCCCCCAGGGCCAGGTTCCTCTCGAGCGGGACGCCAAACACCCTGAACTCCTGGCTGCTGGCCCAGTGCCCGGCGGCCGAGGCGAGCACGGTGAGCCGCAGGTAGCGGTAGGTGCCGTTGACGGCCTGTCCCCACGTCTGGCCCGTGGCTCCCCCGCTCTTGTCCAGGAGCATCGTCCACGCGGATTGATCCACGGAGCCCTCGACCTTGAACTGGTAGGTGTCCACGTCCACGAAGGTCTGTTCCACGCGCCGCACGTCGGACAGGCCGCCCAGGTCGATGGTCATCCACTGCGGCATGCTCGCGCTGGTGGCGCACCAGTAGGTGGTGGGATTCGAGTCCGTGGCCCGGGTGATTTCATAGCCAGGGGAGACGGTCGACGCCCACCCCGACCTGCCCAGCGCCAGGTTGGCGAAGCCATACACCTTGAACTCGGTGCTGCTCGCCCAGTAGCCGGACGCCGAGGACTGCACCGTCAGGCGCACATACCGGTAGGTCCCACTCACGCCCCGCGCGAAGGACTGGCCCGCGAGCCCCGCGCTCCCATCCAGCAGCACGGTCCACGTCTTGTCATCCGGGGAGCCCTCGATCTTGAACCGGTAGGTGTCGAAGTCCTTGAAGTTCTGCTCCACGCCGGTGACGAGGCTCGGGGAGCCGAGGTCCACCTTCAGCCACTGCGGCGGGCTCGCGCTGCCCGCGACCCAGTAGGTCGAGGTGTTGGCATCCGCGGCCTTCCCCGGCGCGTACTCCGCCAGGCTCGAGGACGCGGACAACGGCCTGCCCAGCGCGATGTTGTCCCCCTCGTTCGTTCCGAAGACGCGCAGCTCCCTGCTGGAGGCCGCGAAGCCTTCCTGGGAGCCCGTCACGGTCAGCTTCACGTAGCGGAACGTTCCGTTGACGCTCTCGCCAAACACCTGCCCCGCCGCGCCTGTCGTCCTGTCCACCAGGGCGGCCCAGTTCGTCCCGTCGATCGACGCCTCGATCTTGAAGCGCCAGGTGCCCAACTGGGTGAAGGACTGCTCCACCCGGCTCAGGGTGTACAGCGCGCCCAGGTCGAACTGGAGCCACTGGGGACTGGCCGTCCCGCTGGCGATCCAGGCCGTGGACAGGCTCCCGTCCCGCGCCTTGAGCGCATCCGCGGAGGCGGAAGACGCCGAGACCGTCCCCGAGAGCGACAGGTTGCCACTCGCCGCGTGTGCCGTCCGCCCGTCCAGCGCCGCCCACACGCCGCCCATCATCGCGAGCGCGCACAACAAGCCCCGCAGTCGCTCCATGCTTCGCCTTGTCATGGCCAATCCTCGTCCGCTTCGGAACACCTTTTTTGCTGCTTATACCAGGAATCCATTGATTCATCGGCGGAGTGAGCATGGGGCGGTCCGGCGGAAATCTCGTGCGGTCCCCTCAGGTTTTTGAGTCAGGAGGGACTTCGCCGTCTCCCTCGCGCGGGGCCCTGCGCTCGGAGGAGCCACTCCGGCGGCCCTGGCATCCGCATTGCTCGCTCATCACTGTCCGTTCCGCCTCTAGGAGTTCTCAATGTCCTCGTCCCGGCTGCGCCAGCTCTTCGCTCGAACCCTCCGTGCCTCGCTCGCCTCCCCGCTGGTACTCACGGGGTGTGGAATCATCGATCCGGTGCTCGTCGATCCGCCGCCGGTGCCCATCGAGAGCCCGAAACCCTGTGGAGAGGGGACCCAGGGGTCCTGTGCCGAGAGCCCCAGCGTGGACCTGACCGGCTACGCCCCACCCGCGTGCGCGGGGAGCCGGCCCGCGGTGAGCGGCCTGTCACCCGCGCAGCCTCCCGACGTCGTGCAGTTGCGCTTCCTCACCACGAACTTCGGAGCCCAGAACCCCGAGACGTCGCATCACGAGGCGGTGGTCTCGGCCTCGGGCACCGCCTGCGCGACGGCCTCCGACACGGCGGCGTGCCAGACAGCGCTCGACAAACTCAAGTCCACCCAGGGCTTCCATTACTCCTGCGAGTCGCTCTGCAGCGCCTACTACCTCGCGACGACCCGGGGCGACGAAGTGACGGCCCACGCGTCCCTGGAAGCGCTCAAGAGCTTCCTGGGGCCCATCGACACGGCCCAGGAGGCCGCGTTGCTCGCCTTCGGCCAGGGGCTCAACGTGGGGTGCGAGAAGCTGGAGTATGGCGCGGTGAAATCCAACCCCGACGGCACCTTCAACGTCATTGGCACCGCGGGACACACCTGCGGACCGGGCACCAATCTGTACCAGGTCGTCCTGGCGGTCACCCCGGCGGGAACCCTCACGGAGTTGAATCGCACGGTGCTCCAGAAGGGAGACCCCAATTGCGCCATTGGCCGGAGGCCCGACGGGCTGCTCGCCGCCGGAGGCGTGGACTGCGACAACGTCCTGGGACAGCACTTCGCCCAGGCCGCGCACCTGGAGGCGGCCTCCATCCAGGCCTTCCTGCGGTTGCACGAGGAACTGGCGCTGCACGGCGCGGACGAGTCCCTGCGGGACGCGGCCCTGGCGAGCGCCGTGGACGAGGTGATGCACACCGATGTGAGCACCCGTCTGGCGCGCCGCTTCGGCGCGACGCCTCCCCGGCCCCAGGTGGAGACGCGGCCCCCGCGCCCCCTGTTCGAGGTGGCGCTGGAGAACATCGTGGAGGGCTGCACGCGCGAGACGTACGGCGCGCTGGTGGCGCACTACCAGGCGCTGCACGCGAGGGATGCGGAGATCCGCGGCGTCATGGAGCGCATCGCCGAGGACGAGACGCGCCACGCCGAGCTGTCCTGGGCCATCGATCGATGGGCGCACGAGCGGCTGTCGGACCCGGAGCGCGCCGCCCTGAGGGAAGCGCGGTGCCAAGCCGTGAAGACGCTGCGCGAGGAGATGGCCCAAGCACTGGACGAGGACCTCACCACCCGGGCGGGCATGCCCCCGCCCGAGGTCGCCGCATCCCTTCTGGACTCGCTCGAGCGGGAGCTCTGGACCTGAGTCCTCCGCTCAGGGAATCACGATGGGCACGTGCATGCCCTTGCCGTCGTAGGACGTGGCACCGCAGGTCGCGTGGGCCCAATCTCCGTTCACCGCCGAGCAGATGCGGAAGGTGCTGATGTTGGAGGGGGCCACGTCGATGCCCGGCGTGTCGCAGCGGCCGCCGTAGGTCCAGGCGAGGGCGCGGTTGACGGAGTTGACGCCGATGCAGGGGCCGATCCAGGCCCCCGTGTCGCGGCGCTGCACGTCGATGGAGTACTGCGCCCCCGTCTGCTTCTCGTTCCAGGTCAGGTCCACGAAGGGCGCCACGCCCGAGGGCAGTGACAGGAAGACGTCGTCGGAGAACCCGTCGTAGGGCGTCTCGACGGAGGGACCCCAGACATTGTTGTTCGAGTAGAAGACGCGCAGGGCGGCGATGTCGCCCTTGTTCACCATGCGGCTGTTGGCGCTGAGGCACACGCCGTCGAAGGTGACCTTGTTCGCCGTGCCCAGCCGGCCGACGTCGAGGCAGGGGCCCACCACCGAGCCATCGCGCAGCACGAGGTCGAGCGAGTAGCTGTAGCCCGCCTTGCGATCCCACCGGACGTTGATCTGGTTGAGCGAGTGCATCGTCCCGTCTGGCTTGAAGGCGACGCGCTGCTTGTAGGTGCTGCGCGAGGTGAAGGTGCCCGCGGGCTGGAAGGCGCCCTGGTGGAAGAAGTTGAAGTACTCCCCGCGGCGGTCGACGATCGCGTTGTGGCCGTGGGTCTGGATGAGCTGGCCGGCGGCATTGCGCATCGGCTGGGAGAGCCGCCGGACCGCGCGCGCCCGGGTGAGCTGCGGGAGCGAGTCCGCCATGATGTAGCTCATGGCGTACTGGCTGTTGAACCAACCATGGCTGAAGAGCAGGTAGTAGATGCCATTGCGCTTGAAGATCTCGGGGGCCTCGTTGATGCCCTCCTCGTGCGCGGGCACCGAGGCAATCGCCGGGCCGGCGACGTTGTAGACAGTGGCGGGCGCGGCGGTGTTGATCGCGGAGATGTTGTTACCCCGGTCGAACCAGACATAGTAGAGCCACGAGCCCGATGGATCGTTGTACGTGGCGGAGTCGATGCGGATGGTCCGGTTGCAGCCTTCCTTCACGCACCCCGCGCTGATGTTGCTGCGCGGCAGGGTCGTGTTCGGGTTGATGGGCTGGGGCACGCCAAAGCGCAGGTTCAGGTCGGGCGCCGAGGCCCTGAAGGTCGTGACGTCCTGGCCCGAGGCCGGACAGGCCACGCCATTGGGGACTCGCTGGCCAGAGAAGGTCAGGACATAAGCGCCGTTGATCTTGTTGAGGTCCGGCGCCCAGATCAGACAGTAGTCATAAACCGGATCCGCCGCCGAGGGGTTGTACTCCAGCTTGAAGCGGAAGGTCGTGAGGTCGTTCGTCTCGTAGATGGGGAGGGTCACGGAGTTGCCCGTCCCCGTGAGGAAGAACAGGTCGTCGTTCTCCTTGTAGACCTCGGGATCCGCCATTCCCGGCACGACCAGGGCGCGCTCCCAGCCGCTCGCCAGCGGGGACTCCGCCACCTGAAGTCCCGGCTCGGGCTCGGGGCGGGTGTCCTCCTCCCCCGAGCAACCGAGGAGCGCCGAGAGGGCGAACAGAGAAAGCGACGGCCATGAGGGTCTTGAAGGCATGCGATCTTCTCCTGCGCCGGGGCGAAGGGGACGGGCCCGGCTCAATCCATGTAAATCACGAATTAATCAAAAAACGAGGGTCTTTCGAGCGGACCGCCGGAAACCCCAGCTAATCTGGGCGCACCCTGAGAGAGGATCCCATGTCTCCCGTTTCGTCCCATGGTTGGCGCATCGCCCTGCTCACGGTGTCCGCGGACGTGGTGAATGTGTTCCACCATGTCCTGCGAGAGCGCGGCCATGAACTGGTGGCGCTCGTGCTTCCGCCGGGACCGGATGGTTCTCGGCCGCGACATCCCTCCGCATGGACTCCCATGGTGAACGTGCTCCACGCCGCTCCCCCGGGAGTCGACGTGCTCATCGCGAGCCAGCGAGACCGCCTCGCCCCGCTGCTCACCTCGGCCCGGCCCGATCTGCTCCTCAGCTTCTTCTTCCCGTGGCGCGTCCCGCCGGAAGCACTCGCCGTGGCGCCCCTGGGCGCCATCAATGTCCACCCCTCACTGCTGCCGCACCACCGGGGCCCCAATCCCCTTGGGTGGACGCTGCGCAACCATGAGCCAGAGGTGGGCATGACCTTCCACCGCATGGACGCGAACTTCGACACCGGCCCAGTGCTCATCCAGGGCACGCGGCCCATCGCCGACTCGGACAGCGCGGAGGACGTCGTCCGCAAGGCGATGGAGTTGTCCATGGAACTGCTGCCGGAAGCGCTCTCCCGAGTGCAGTGGCGGGACGAGGGCGAAACGCAATCCAACACGGAGGCCAGCTACGCGGGGATGTTCGAGGACTCCTACCGTGAGTTGGACTGGAGCGCCCCCGCGCGTGAGGTGCACCTGAGAGCGCGCGCCTGCGCCGTGTCCTCGTGGAAGGGCATGCCGCGCATCGCGTACGCCTCGATCGAGGGGCGGCGCGTGCGGATCCAACGCACCCAGCTCACCGAGGAGCGCGATCATGAAGCGGCCGCCCCAGGCACCGTGCTGGACCGTCAGGGGGAGATGCGGCTCGTGCAGTGCGGAGACGGAGCGCTCTGGGTCACCCCGGGCGCTCTGGATCCGTGACAATCCCTTCCCGGGGCTCTCAGCTTTCTGATGTCCGAAGGACAGCGCACGAACTCGTCTGTCCCTCCACCGTGCTCGGAGAATCCGGGACACATGGCCGTGGCATCCGCGTTGCTCTAGGAACGCGCTCCACATCCATCTCGGAGCATGAATGACCTCGTCCCGTCTGCGTCCGCTGTTCGCCCGAACCCTGCGCGCCTCGCTCGCTTCTCCCCTCGTGCTCGCGGGTTGTGGCGGAGCGGACCTCACCGGCTACTCCGCGCCCGCGTGCGAGAACGATCGGATCGCGGTGAGCGGACTGTCTCCCACCGCCTCCACGGACTTCGTGCAGTTGCGAGGCCTCTACCCTGACAGTGCCGCGCCAACTCGCCCCGAGTACATGGTGTCCACCTCGGGCACGGCCTGCGCGACCGCCACCGCCCCCGCGACGTGCAAGTCCACGCTCGAGTCCCTCACCTCCTCCACGGGCTTCCACACGTCTTGCCTGGACGTCTGCAATGCCTACTACGTCGCGACGACCCAGGGCGACGAGGTGAAGGCCCATGCCTCCCTGGAGGCCCTCAAGAGCTTCCTCGGGCCCATCGACACGACCCAGGAAGCGGTGCTGCTCGCCTTCGCGGAGGGCTACAACCTGTCGTGTGACCGGCGGGACTACGGCGCGGTGAAGGCCAACGCCAACGGCACCTTCAATGTCATCGCCACCAAGGGCCACACCTGCGGGGCGGGCACCAAGGTCGTGCAGTTCGTCCTGGAGGTGTCGAACTCGGGAGAGGTGAAGGAGGTCTCCGACGAGGTCATCGCCCGGGGCAATCCGGGATGCGCCGTGGGCCGCCGTCCCATGGGCTTGCGCGAGGGAGGCCACGTCGTCTGCGATCAGGCGCTGGGGCGCCACTTCGCGGAGACCGCGCACCTGGAAGCGGCCTCCATCCTGGCCTTCCTGCGCCTGCGCGAGGAACTCGCGCTGCACGGCGCGGACGAGTCCCTGCGCAACGCGGCCCTGGCGAGCGCCATGGACGAGGTGCTGCACACGGACGTCAGCACCCGGCTGGCCCGGCACTTCGGAGCCACGCCCCAGCGCCCCGACGTGGAGGAACTGCCGCCGCGCTCGCTCTTCGCGATGGCATTGGACAACGCCGTGGAGGGCTGCACGCGGGAGACGTATGGCGCGCTCGTGGCCCACTACCAGGCGATGCACGCGCAAGACGAGGAGGTGCGCGGCACCATGGCGCGCATCGCCGAGGACGAAACCCGGCACGCCGAGCTGTCCTGGGACATCGAGCGCTGGGCCCAGGCCCGGCTGTCGAACGAGGAACGCGCCCGTCTTCGCGAGGCCCGGCGTCAAGCCATCGCGGTGCTTCGCGAGGAAGTGTCCCTGCCGCTGGATCCGGAACTTGTCACGCGGGCTGGATTGCCCAGCCCGGAAGCCGCCGCCGTCTTGCTGGCCTCGCTCGAGCAGGAACTCTGGGCGTGAACGAATGAGGATCGACGGGGAGATCCGCGAGCCGGTACATTGCCCGGCGTGCGAAAGACGCTCCTGACCACTGGGCTGTTGTTGCTCGCCACCGCATGTGGCGAGCTCGATGAACGTCCCTTCGAACCGGGTGTGCCCACCGAGGTCGACGCGGGCATACCCGACAGCGGAACGCCCGACAGTGGCGTGCCCGAGAAGGTCACGGTCACCCATTCCCGCGAGCTGCGCGGCGTCTGGGTGGCCACGGTGTTGCGCTTGGATTGGCCTCCCTCGACGACGATGACGCCCGCCGAGGGACGTGCCTCGCTCGATGCGATGGTGGAGGAGCTGGCGGGTCTGGGTTTCAACGCGCTCTTCTTCCAGGTGCGTCCGGAGTCGGATGCGCTGTACGCCTCGACGTTGGATCCCTGGAGCCGGTTCCTCACGGGCACGCAAGGCACCGGCCCGGGGTGGGATCCCCTGGAGCACCTGATCAACGTGGCCCATGCGCGAGGCGTCGAGGTGCATGCCTGGATCAATCCCTACCGGGGCCTGATGTCGCCCTCGGTGGTGGCCGCGCCGGGCCATGTGACGAAGCGGTTGCCGGAGTTCTCGGTGACGTACAACAACGCGGTGGTGATGAACCCGGGCGAGCCCGCGGTGCGACAGCACGTGAAGGCCGTGGTGAAGGATCTGCTCGACCACTACGACGTCGACGGCCTGCACTTCGACGACTACTTCTACCCCTACCCCGACAGCCAGAACACACCCTTCCCCGATGACGCGACGTATACGCGCTATCAGGAGGACGGAGGCACGCTCGAGAAGGGCGATTGGCGGAGGGACAACGTCAATACCCTCGTTCGAGAGGTGATGGAGTTCATCGGCTCCGACCACCCCCACGTGCGCTTTGGCATCTCGCCCATCGGCCTCTGGAAGAACGGCGAGCCGATCACGGGCTTCGATGCCTACAACGCCATCGCGTGCGACGCCGTGACGTGGATGAAGGAAGGATGGATCGACTATCTGGCGCCGCAGCTCTACTGGCGCGAGTCGTCCAAGCAGTCGTACTCGATGCTGTCCACCTGGTGGACGAACCGGCCCAAGGGAGGCGTACACGTCTTTCCTGGCCACGCGGTGCACAACCTGTCCGGGGAATTGCAGAACTGGCCCCTGACGGAGATCGCCGACCAGGTGGCCTTCACCCGCACGCTTCGAGCGCAGGGCGCCCAGGGAGACATCCACTTCCGCGCGAGGTTCATCCTGGACGACACCAAGGGCGTGAAGGGCCTCTTGCGCGACGAGCTGTATGCCCGACCCGCGCTCCCGCCCCAGGTGCCCCGGGCGGGCGCGGCGACGACGCCCCCGGTTCCCTTCGTGGTACGCGAGGGCAACACGGTGCACGTGACGAACCCACTGCCGCTCGACGCACGCTTCCACCTGCTGTACCGGGAGACCTCACCCGGAGCGTGGACGCTCGAGCGCGTGGTGGGCGGGGCCCAGGCCGCGTTCGAGGTGTCGAGCGGCACGTGGGCCGTGAGCGACATCGGCCGGGGCGGCGCGGAGAGCCAGGGCGTGCGCATCACCGTGCCTTGACCAACGAGGCGGGGCGCTCGGCCTCGAGCCGCTCGCGCAACACGTGCTTCTGCACCTTGCCGAGCGCGTTGCGCGGCAGGGCCTCCACGAAGACGACGCGGCGGGGCTTCTTGAAGCTGGCGAGCCTGTCCTTGCAGAAGTCCACCAGTGCCTGGGCCTCGGTGGGGGTCTCCGGCCGGGGGACGATGACGGCCACCACCTGCTCGCCGAAGTCCGGATCCGGCAGCCCGAGCACCGCCACCTCGGCGACGCCGGGATGCTGGCCGAGCACTTCCTCCACCTCGCGCGGATAGACGTTGAAGCCACCGCTGATGATGAGCTCGCGGGCCCGGCCCGTGATGCGGAAGTAGCCATCCGGATCCCTCTGGCCCAGGTCACCGGTACGGAACCACCCCTCGGGATCGAAGGCCTCGGCGGTGGCCTCCGGACGGCGCCAGTAACCGGCGAAGACGTGGGGGCCACGCACCTCGATCTCGCCCGTCTCTCCGTCCGGCGAGGGCTGGCGGGTGCGGACATCCACCACGCGGGCCTCCTGGCCGGGATAGGGCATGCCCACCGTGCCGGGGCGCCGCTCGCCCTCGTAGGGGTTGGTGGTGTTCATGATGGTTTCCGTCATCCCGTAGCGCTCCAGGATGCGCTGGCCGAACGTCTCCGCCACGTCCTCGAAGAGCTGGGGGCTGAGCGGCGCCGAGCCCGACACGAGCAGGCGCAGCGGCCGCGAGCGGACGCCCGTGCGGCGCGACTCCTCGACGAGCCGGCCATACATGGTGGGCACCCCGAAGAACATCGTCAGCGAGGTGTCCTCGTGCAGGGAGGCGAGCACCTCGGAGGCGGAGAAGCGGCGGCGCAGGTCCACGCTTCCACCGGAGTAGAGCGTGCCGTGCAGGCCCACCATGAGGCCATGGGTGTGGAAGAGCGGCAGCGCGAGCAGCAACCGGTCCGCGCTCGTCCAGCGCCAGGCCTCGGTGACGGCGCGCACGTTGGCGAGCAGGTTGCGGTGCAGCATCATGGCGCCCTTGGAGCGGCCCGTGGTGCCGGAGGTGTAGCCAAGCACGGCGAGCTGATCTCCCCGAGGCAAGGACAAGGCGGCGGGCTCGGGTGCCGTGGTGAGCAGGGACTCGAAATCGAGGGTGGGCCAGGGAAGAGGCGCGGAGGGCGGCTCGACGGTGACGAGCCATTCCAGCGCGGGCAGGTGCGCCTTCAACGGAGCGAGCTCCGCGGCGCCCTCGGCCCCGGTGACGCAGACGCGGGCCTCGGCGTCGGAGAGGATGTGGCCCAGCTCCACCTGCCGGTACTGGGTGTTGACGAGGACGACGACGCCTCCTGCATGCCAGGTGCCCAGGTAGGCGATGACGAACGCGGGGCTGTTCTCCAGGAAGAGCGCCACTCGATCGCCGGACCGGAGACCCTGGCGCGAGAGCGCGGTGGCGAAGGCGGCCACGTGGTGGGCGAGTGCGCCAGCGCTGAAACGTTTCCGCTCGAAGTCCAGGACTGGCCATTCGGGCTGTTGGTGTGCGCGGTGGAGGAAGGTTTCGAGGAGGGAGGTCTCCATGTGCAGGACAGCCTATTCAAGAAGCCCCTCCAGGGGACAGCGCATCGGGTACTGTGCCCGCCCATGCTATCCGCACCCCTCCCCGTCGATCTTCTCAGCCTCATCGGCAACACCCCCATGGTGAAGGTAACCCGGCTCGACACCGGCCCATGTGAGCTCTTCCTCAAACTGGAGAATCAGAACCCCGGAGGCTCCATCAAGGACCGCATCGGCCTGTCCATGATCGCCGCCGCGGAAAAGGCGGGCCAGCTCGGCTCCCACCAGAAGCACATCGTCGAGGCGACCGCGGGCAACACGGGCCTGGGGCTCGCGCTCGTCGCCGGACAGAAGGGCTACCGGCTCACGCTCGTCATCCCGGACAAGATGAGCCAGGAGAAGATCCTCCACCTCAAGGCGCTCGGCGCCGAGATCATCATGACGCGCTCGGACGTGGACAAGGGCCACCCCGAGTACTACCAGGACATGGCGGAGCGGATCGCCCGGGAGCTCGGCGGCTTCTACGTCAACCAGTTCGCCAACCCCGCCAACCCGCTCGCGCACGAGACCACCACCGGTCCGGAGATCGCCGCGCAACTGGGCAACCGCCTGGACGCCATGGTGGTCGGCGTCGGCTCCGGTGGAACGATGGCGGGACTGTCGCACTACTTCGCCAAGGCCATTCCCGAGTGCGAGATGGTGCTCGCCGACCCCCAGGGCTCCATCCTCGCGGACTACGTGAAGTCGGGAACGATGGGCAAGGCGGGCTCCTGGGTCATCGAGGGCATTGGCGAGGACTTCATCCCGTCCATCGCGGACCTCTCCCGGGTGAAGAAGGCCTACACCATCCCCGACACGGAAAGCCTCGACACGGCGCGCCAGCTCCTCAAGAAGGAGGGCATCCTCGCGGGCTCATCCTCCGGCACGCTCATCGCCGCGGCGCTGCGCTACTGCCGCGAGCAGACCACGCCCAAGCGCGTGTGCACGTTCGTCTGTGACAGCGGCAACAAGTACCTGTCGAAGATGTTCAACGACTTCTGGATGGCGGATCAGGGCTTCCTGCCGCGCGCGGCCCATGGGGACCTGCGCGACGTCATCACCCGCCGCTACTCGAACCGGGACGTGGTCACCCTGACCCCCTCGGACACCCTGCTCATCGCCTACGCGCGCATGAAGCTCTACGACGTCTCCCAGTTGCCCGTGCTGGAGAACAACAAGGTCGTGGGGATGATCGACGAGTCGGACCTGCTGCTCGCGGCCATCAACGATGAGACGCGCCTGCGCCTGCCCGTGCGCGACTTCATGTCCACGCGTCTGCAGACCGTGGACGTGAAGACCCCGGTGCCCGAGCTGCTGAGCTACCTCGACAAGGGTTTCGTGCCCATCGTCGTGTCGGGCGACGAGTTCATCGGACTCATCACCCGCATCGATCTGCTCAACCACCTGCGGCGCAAGCTGCGCTGAGCCGTCCTCACGTTTCCCAGCCGCCGCCCAGCGCCAGGAAGACGTGTTGGGCGCGCACCACCCTCATGAGGACGACAGGGTGGGCAGGTCGTGGGGCTTGCGCCAGATACCGACGAGCCCCACCGTGAGCAGTTCGTCCTCGGAGTAGGCCGCCAGCTCACCTCGCGCCTTCAGGTGGGTCAGGGCGACGCGCATCGACTCCTGACGCTCGTGGATGAAGAGCGTGCCGGGCATCGCCGCCTGGAACAGCCGCTTCCACTCGTCGAGCCGCACCTCGTTCACGTAGCAGCTCGGCCGCTCCGCCTCCCGGTAACCGGGACGCAGGTGGGGCCAATACGGTGGATCCCCTCCGTTGCTCGTCAGGGAGCGCGCATCATGGTTGCCGCTATGGCTCGTGTAGAGGTGGATCGCCAGATAGACGAGGCCCCCCGGCCGCAGCACGCGGGCCACCTCCGCCAGGGCCTCTCCGGGCCGCTCGATGTGCTCGAAGGCCGACCAGGAGCAGACGAGATCGAAGGACGCGTCGGGAAACACCATCCGCGTCGCGTCCATGCGGAGGACGGGCAGGCGCGGAAAATTCGGAACGGAGAGGCCGCGCGCGAGCGTCCGCTCGAATCGCTCATCCCAGCCGAGCACCTTGCGCGTGACCGTCTTCATGGTGCGCAGCACCGTGTTGTGGCGAAGCATCTCCACGTAGTCGCGCAGGTGGAAGCCCTGCGGGACGATGTCCATGTCGATGCCCACCACCCGGTTCTTCACCGAGAGCACCTTCATGTGCCGCAACTGCTGGCCCGGTCCGACATCGAGGATGTCGAGTCCGTCGAGTTCGATGCCGAAACACCCAGCCAACCTGGCTTCGCATTGGCGGACGGCGTCGAGCGTGACGTTCACCCGCTCGTCCAAACCCTCCTGCCACATGCGGTAGAGCTGTTGGGCCTCCCGTACCCGGTCGGCGAGGCCGAGGGATACCGATGAATAGGAGTAACGTTCCTGGCTGGATGGCTTGTCTTGCTCCATGGTCTTCCCCCCCGGAAAACCAGCGCATGGTGCGGACGACGGCCCGCTCGTACAACTGGACGCGCACACACGAGCGAGCGAAGTGCCGCCTTTGAGAACGTTGCCGGACCTCTCGGAAATCCACGAGCGGACGCGTCCCAGACGACCCCTCGGCAAGCAGTACGGGGGGATGAGACCTTTGTCGCATGCACGGCGGCCGAGCCTGCTCCCGTTGCTCCTGGAATGACAGGCCGGGGGAAGGGCCTTCCCCCGATCCCGAACGGCTCAGGTGCGCACGAAGGCGCTCGCGTCGGGCAGCCCGCTGCCAGCGGTATCGACACCCATCGCGTGGAGGATGCCCGAGAAGATGTCCGCCTCGTTCGACGTCATCTTGCCGGGTTCGGGCGTGCCCGTGCGCGGGTCGAACCCGTGGGACAGCGTGGTGCTCGGATCGATGCCTCCCAGCACCGTGTTGCCCCGGACCATCGGAGACAGAATCATGAACCCGTTGTTGAGATCATGCCCGGTGCCGAACTGCGTGGCCCCCTCCAGTCGTGTGCGCGTGCGGCCGAACTCGGTCGCCATGTAGATCAACGAGCGGTCCCACAGGCTCTCGCCGCTCGAGTCGAAGGGCTCGGACTTGAGCAACTCGATGAGCTTGTCGATCGTGGTCATCAGGCGCGACCACATGAAGGCCTGGACCGAGCGGTGCTCATTGTGGCTGAAGTCGAAGGCCAGCGGCGGGTTGGTGAACTGCCGAGACGAAGTCACTCCGATGTTGAACGACGGCCCCAGGGTCACCGACACCGACACCCGGTTCTTGATCAGCAGGAAGGCCAGCGCCGCCTGTGCCTCCACGGCATCGGTCATGTAGTTCGGGAAGGCCGCGCGCAGCCGCTCCCCATCGGGAGAGCTCGACAGGCCGTACTCCGCCAGTGGCATCTCTGGCGGATTGTCGGGCATCACGTTGAGGCGGTTGATCAAATCCTGGACCTCCAACGCGGATTGCCCCTCGGTGCGCTGCGCGTTCCATCGCCGGAGCGCCGCCGCGTCATCGAAGGTCCGTCCGAAGACGGACTCGGCATCGAGCGTGTTGCGCGTGCTCCGGACCAGGGCCATCACGTCCCGGGAAGGCATGTCCTTGAGGCCCTTCATGCCATCCAAACCCAGGGGCCAGAGCGAGGGTTTGGCCACCACCTCTCCGTAGCAGTAGGCGGGAAGGGAGGCGTCGACACCGCGCTCGGAGTAGCCCGCGTTGCCCATGTTCACGTTGGGAAGGGGAAGGCCCGCGCCGTACTGGAGGGCCACGCACTCCTGCAACGTGCGGCCGCGCCAGGCATTGTTGCCGGTCAAGCTCCGCTTCTGCGCGATGACATGGTTCACCGACGTGCCCACCGAGGTGGCCACGAGCATGGAGTCCTTGTACTTGCGCACGAAGGGCAACTGGTCCGTCTTCACCTGGAGGGGAATGCTGCCCAGGTAATCCGTTTCCACCTTCACGGCACGGAACGGAGAGCCGCCCACGTCCTGCACCTGCGCGTCGGCGAAGGTGTTGAGCTTCGCGGGGTTGGCGCCCGCCGCCGTCGCCTCCGAGGCCCGCACCGCCAGCATGCTGTCGATGATGGAGGCGCCGCCCACCGCGCCCACCACGATGAGGAAGCGGGGCTTGCCATCGAGGCGCGCGTGGCGCACGCCTCCCAGTTGCTCGAGTGCCGCCGGGGTATTGAGCGCGTCCCGGCATCCCGTCAGCAGGGGTCCCAGGGCAGCGGAGCCCGCGGCGCACATCGACAAGGCCTTCAACATTTCCCGGCGTGAGAGCCGTCCATTCTGACGCAGTGACATGACGTTTCCTTAGAAGAAGACGGATTCGGCGGAGGAGAGGACGGCGAAGCAGACCCCGGTCATCCAGTCACGGCCCGGCGTCTGGCTGCCCGTGGCCTCGATCTGGGAGACCAATCGCGACAATGCGCCCACCTCGGTCTCCGTGGGGTCTCGCATCAAGGCGCGCTGGTAGAGCGAGGTGATGACGTCGTGGATCGGCGCGCCTTCCCGGTTCACCAGGCTTCCCCGCGCGTCGAGTTCGAGGCCCTTGAAGAGGATCGCCTCCCCGGGGGTGGTGACGTCGAGCGAGACGCGCCGGGCGCATGCCGCCAGGGCCATGCGGTCGATGACGTTGGGCGTCGTCGCGCCCGTGACCGTCAGAGGCTCGTAGAAGCCAATGTCATACGGCTCCACGCCGCCCAGGACCACGTTGTGCGCGTAGGTGGCGCAGGGATACTGCCCCAACTCGTTGCACACCTGCTCCGGAGGCAGGGACAGCGCCGCGGAGAAGTGCGCCGTCAATTGCTCCGGATTCATGAAGCGCAGGTTGTCGCGCGAGGAGGGATCCACGGCACCGGGAGAATCCGTGCCGGGCTCGGCGGGCGGCGGACCGGCATTCGGCTCCGAGGGCGAGGAGGAGGAACACGCGAAGAGGACACAGCTGGAGGACAGCAGCAACACGCGAAGCAAATCAGGGCGCACCGTAGGCCTCCGTGCGAATCAGGTCATGAAGCATGCGCCGCACGCTGTACTGATGCGTGCCCTTGAAGCGCTTCCAGGTGGTGACGAACTCGGCGTTCTCCTCGGCGGAGGGAGGATGGCCCACGAGCAGCTTCCAGTAATCGGTGACGGCGGCGATGGCGAAGGCATCACTGTTGGCCCCGACCTCCGCCCACTCGACGAGGTTCTTCACCGGTTGACCGAAGAGGTAGCCGGCCTCCGGTGTCTGGGTGATGATCGGAGAAGTATTGGGAAAGAACGTCTCGAGGCGGTCGGGTACGTAGCGGGCCCAGGTGTTGAAGTCCTTGATGGAGACGACCCCCTGGTAGTTGCGGAAGGGATAGCTCAGTGGGTCGAGCGTCGCGTGGCAGGCCGCGCAGCCCGGCGAGGTCACGCCCGCGTGGTCGTAGTCTCTCGGCTCACCGGCCACGCTGAAGAGGCCCTCCTGCTTGGCGATGTCGAGGCCCAGGTACGCGCGGTAGGCCTGCGACGCGGCGTTGCGCGGCAGCGCGCTGAACATCACGAAGTAGAGGAGGCTCCACCGGGAGGTGATGTTGCCCGCGCGGTGCAGCTCGTCCATGGTTTGCGTCGGCGCTGTCTGCACCACCGAGTAGCGGGTGGGGTTGCTCTCCCGGCGCACGTAGTACTTCGCCGTCATCACCTCGCGCGCGTCGTGATCGTCGAGCTGCGCGTAGGCATAGAGCGCGTAATCGTCATAGTAGTCGGCGAGGGCATTGGGACTTGCGTCCTCCGGGCCTCCCTTGAGCGAGCCCACCGGACGGATCTTCGGGTGGGCCAGCTTCCACAACTGCCCGTTCTTGCCGAGCCAGAACTCGCTGTGGGTGCACCGGTCCAGCTCGGCATCCATCCGGGCAAGCTGCTCGCCGGCGCTCGATGCCCGGAACGCCTGGAGTTGCGCGTAGGTGGGCGGCACGCCGCAGAAGTCGAGCAGGAGGCGCTTGTACGCGAAGCGCGCGTCGTAACGGCACACGTCGTATTGAGGATTGTCACTCGTCTGGCAGCGGCCGGTGTCCACGGGCACGCTGGAGGGATCGGCCGGCGAGGTGCCGCGCTGGATCTCCACGAGGTTCGATACCCCGTCACCGTCGGCGTCCTCCGTCTCGACGGCCCTCAAGGCCGTGGGAAGCGCGTATCCAAAGTCCGTGTCGGACAACGGACGCGGAGCGCCGGGAGCCAGATGGGGCTCCAGCCCGGCACCGAAGACGTTCCGCTGGGGCGGCGCGATGTGACAGTAATTGCAGGACGGCTGCTGTCCTGTACAGGCGGGCGCCGAAGGATAGGTCGAGCAGAACACACCTCCCGCGGGAGGCTTGGCCAATGCGCCCCCCGCGAGGCAGAGGGTGGCTGCCAGAATGAGTCGTCGAAGCACCAGAGCTCCTCGTGAGTGGAAGAAGGTTCTGATGAAGAGACACTCCAATGGTATTTCCCTGGAAAATCGCGAGACGATTTTCCAGGAAGCGCCTCGCTCGTGAGATTGGCTTTTCTGATTCCGGGCCCCGCGGTGTCACTGTCTCTACGGATGAACAACCCGCACTTGAAGAGCGGCCTGAGACGCAATCAGGGTTCGTGGCGGGAGCCCACCCACTCACCTTGAAGACCATCTCAGGAGGTAAGAAAGACCGGAGCGAGTTCCTGCGCGAGTTATACATGGCGTATGGCGGCAGCGTGTACGCGCGCTGCCTCTATCTGCTGAAGGACACCACGAATGCCGAGGACGCGATGCAGGAGGTGTTCGCCCGCGCCCTCACCCACGCGGACGAGTTCCGCGCCAGTTCCTCACCTTTGACGTGGTTGGTGAAGATCACCACCCATCACTGCCTCAACCTGCTGCGCGCGGAGCGGGCTCCCTGGCGGCGCTGGTTTGAACAGGACACACTGGCCCGTCCGGAGGGAGACCGGGGAGATCAGAAGATGGAGGCGCGGGAATGGGTGCGATCGCTGCTCTCCCGGGTGGACCTGGAGACGCAGGCGGCGGCGGTGCACTACTGGATGGACGAAATGACGCTGGAAGAGGTGGCCGCGCTGCTGGGGCGCTCCGTGCCCACGGTGCGCAAGCGGCTGGAGCGGTTCTCCGCCCTGGCGAACAAGGAACTGGAAATCCCATGAGCACTCATCCCTCGGAATGGACGCTGCGGCGGCTGCACGCCGGAGAGCGTCCCGGCCCGGGGCCCCAGTGGGCCCAGGGGCATGTCTCCTCGTGCGCGGAGTGTCACCAGGTGATGAAGGGCCTCGAGGCGAACCAGGCCTGCTTCGAGGCGGAGGTTCCCTTCGAGCGATTCGCGGCCGGCGTGGAGCGCGCCCTGCGCGAACCGCCAGCGGCGTCTTCACGGCCCCCGTTCAATGGTTTCCTGATCGCCGTGGCGGCCATCAGCCTGCTGGTGGTGGGCCGGCCAATGCTCTCGCCGTCTCCCTCCCTCCACCGGCTCAAGGGCGGAGCCTCCGCGGCGCTGCGCATCGGCGGAGCGGGGCCTCAGCGCGCGCTCCCGCCAGGCCACACCGGGGAACTCCTCCCAGGCGAGCGGGTACGACTGGGGTACGTGGCGGGGTCCTACCGGTACGTGATGGTGGTGTCCGTGGACGATACGGGCGAGGTGTCCGCGCTCTATTCCGAGCGGGGGATGAGCCTCCCCGTCGAAGCAGGAGCCGAGAGACACTGGCTGCCCGAGAGTGTGCGGTTCACGGGCTCGGGCCACGAGCGGCTGGTGTTGCTTCTCTCCGAGGAGCCCCTGTGGGAGGAGGCCGTGCGGACAATGGCTCGGAGTGCCTGGGAGGCCGCGGGAGGCGAGGTGGCGGCCATGTCCCCGCTGGGCGTGGAGGGAGAGGAACTCCACTGGCTCCTGCGCAAGCCATGAGGCACCTGACTGGCCATGCCCGGGTGCTCGTCCTGGGATTGTTGATGGCAACGGCCGTGCAGGCGCAGCCGTTACGCCGCTTCGCCCTGGTGGCGGGCAACGACGAGGGGGGCGCGGGCACGCGGCCCCTTCGTTTCGCGAAGGACGATGCGCGCAAGATGCACGAGATCCTGGTGCGGCTGGGCGGCGTGGAGCCTCGCGATGCGCGACTGCTGCTGGACGAGAACGCGGAGGACTTCCTGCGGGCGCTCGCCAGGATGGAAGCGCGCGCACAAGAGGCTCGGGCACGGGGCGAACGCACCTCGCTCCTCGTCTACTACTCGGGCCATGCGAAGGACGGCTCGCTGCGGATGGGAGACAGCACGCTGGACCTGGAGGTGCTGAAGCGCCGGCTGGCGACGGCGCCCGTGGACATCCGCATCGCCATCCTGGACTCGTGCCGATCCGGGGCGCTCACGCGGACGAAGGGAGCCCGGCGCGCTCCGGCCTTCGTCATCGACACGGACGCCATGCCCCAAAACCAGGGGCTCGTCATCCTCACCTCCAGCTCGGCGGACGAGGACTCGCAGGAGTCGGATCTCCTGGGCGGCAGCTATTTCTCCCACCACCTGGCCAGCGGGCTGATGGGGGACGCGGACCGTTCCGGAGAAGGTCAGGTGACCCTCTTCGAGGCCTATTCCCATGCCTATGCCCGCACCGTGGCGGACACCGCGGACAGCAGCGCCGGTCCCCAGCACCCGACCTTCAGCTACCACCTGGCCGGCCAGGGCGACCTGGTGTTGACGACCCCGCGGGGGAGCAACGAGGGCCTGCTGGTACCTCGCTCCGCGCCCGCGGGGACCTACTACTTCGTGAACCTCCGTGGCCTCGTGGCGGCGGAGCTGCACTCGGCCGTGAACGCCGAGCGCAGGCTCGCCCTCGCCCCGGGCACGTATACGGTGAAGCGGAGGATGACGGACCGGCTGCGCGTGGGCGAGATCGAGGTCCGGCACGGACTCACCACGGTGCTCGACGAATCGCGGCTTCGAGACACACCCTTCTCGGATGATCCGGTGAAGGGCGTGCCAGTCCGGGAGCGCGAGTCCCGTGCATACTGGACGATGGGTCTCACCGGCGGACATAACGCCTTTTTCGATGCCCCCACCCGTGAAAGCCTGTTCTACACGCCCCTGATGGGCCTGGAGTTGGGCCTGCACGGCTACTTGCGCGAGGGCTGGAGCTGGACCTTCGACCTGGCATTGGGCAGGCGAAATGGAACGCAGGAGCTGCCCACCCATTCAGGAGCGCAGTACCGCTATACACTGCTGACCGTGGGCACCTCGCTGGTGGCCGAGTGGCCCCTGGGCCGCGTGTCTCCCTTCATCGGACCCCGGCTCGCGTATCTCGGCACGCACCGAAACTTCTCGGACGCGAACCTTCCGGATCAAAAGTCTGGAATGCTCACGCCCGGTCTCGTGACCGGCGTGCGCTGGCTGCGCTCGGATCGTGTCGAATTCACCGCGAGCACCCGCCTCCACTACTTCTTCTACAACGTCGATGATCAGCACTCCCTCGGGTACTGGGAGTTCTTGGTGGTCATGAAGTACCACCTCTGAGAGGATATCCATTCGGGGGGAGCAACGAGAACAGGCTCAGGAGCCCGTGGTGCCCAGGGACGCGGACTCGGAGGGCGCGGGCAGGGACGCCAGCCCCCACGGCTCGCCCGCGCGCCAGGCCACCCGGCCGGATGTGCCCCACCCGGCGCACACCACCTCGCGGCCCTGGAGCTCCATCCAGAACACCGCTTCCTCCGGCCGCGCGGCCTGATCCAGACACACCACGCGCGACGGGAACCGTCCCCCGGTCCCCAGCGTCACCGCGAAGGCCCGGTGCGAGTGTCCACACAAAACCCATTTGGGATGGATCGTCTCCACCAGCCGGCGGGTGACGGGATTGCCAATCCAGTAGGACGGCAAGGCTCGGCCGGGCGGAGGCACCTCGCGCTCCTGGGCCCGCTGAGGAAGACCCCGCGGCCACTCGTGCACCAGCAGCAGGTCCACGTCGCGCAACGCCTGGGCCTTCTCCACCTCGCACGCGCGGAAGTACCCCGCCTGCTTCGCCGTATCGAGCGAGCGCGGCCGCTTCAACGGCTGCTCGTAGAAGCGCGGCGCGTGGATGCCCGACAAGTAGGCCACGCGCAGACCATTCAACTCCTTGAGCCCCGCACGTCCCAGGTAGTGCACGTTGGGCGCGAGCGAGAAGCCCTCGGGCGCGTCGTGCAGGGCCTCGAAGTCCTCGTTGTTGCCGCCGATGAAATACAGGGGCCGCTTCATGGTGCGGACGCCATCGGCGTAACCGGCGAACTCCGCGGGCATGGCGCGCTTGGCCGCCTTGCGGCGGTGATCATCCGCCAGACGGAAGGCCTCGACGTCTCCCACCGCCAGCGCCAGGTCCACGGGGCGGCCACGCGCCTGCTCCAGCGCATCGAGCCAGGCTTCCACGCGGTGGAAGCGACCATGGATGTCTCCTACACCGGCGATCAGCACTGAGTCCGGAGCCATCGTGCCCACCACCCTGCCCCGCTCCAGGCGCTCTGTCGAGCGGGATCATCACGCGTTGTGTCAAATAGGAAAAGCCGGACTCCCCATCAGGTGACCCACCGGGGAGGTGACGTCCTCCGAAGGGCCTCATGAACGCCCCCTCCCCCGCCCTCTCCCCTTGCGGCGGTCCGGGGGATGGAGATTGAAACCCCGGCCGTTGGACACCATCCAACCCCGTCTCACCGTTCGCGCGCCGACATTCCATCCACTGCGCGCCCTTTCAGTGTTACACCCCCCGCCTATGTCCGAGCCCGATACCCTCTCCATCCGTGGAGCCAAGGAGCACAACCTCAAGAACATCTCCCTGGATATCCCCAAGAAGAAGCTGGTGGTGTTCACCGGCGTCTCGGGGTCCGGGAAGAGTTCACTCGCGTTCGACACCCTCTACGCCGAGGGCCAGCGCCGCTACGTGGAGAGCCTGTCCGCCTACGCCCGGCAGTTCCTGGGGCAGATGGAGAAGCCCCGCTACGACACCATCCGGGGCCTGTCTCCCACCATCTCCATCGAGCAGAAGGCGGCGAGCAACAACCCGCGCTCCACGGTGGGCACCGTCACCGAGGTCCATGACTACCTGCGCGTGCTCTTCGCCTCCGTGGGCGTACAGCACTGCCCCCAGTGCGGCCAGCGCGTGGGCAAGCAGAGCGCCCAGCAGATCGTCGACACGCTGATGGCTCAGCCCCCGGGCACCAAGGCCATGGTGCTGGCCCCCGTGGTGAGCAACCGCAAGGGCGAGCACAAGGACATCCTCACGGAAGCGCTCAAGCGCGGATTCTCGCGCGCGCGCATCGACGGCAAGGTCAAGAGCCTGGAGGAGAAGATCGAGCTGGACAAGAAGTCCAAGCACGACATCGCGCTCATCATCGACCGGGTGAGCATCAAGCCCGAGGGCAAGCAGCGGCTGACGGACTCGGTGGAGACGGCGCTGCGCGAGGGCAAGGGCCTGCTCATCATCACCGACGAGACGGGCAGCCCGGTGAGTGATCGCGTCATGAGCGAGCTCAATGCCTGCCATGCCTGTGGCCTGTCCTTCGGCGAGCTCACCCCCTCCTCGTTCTCCTTCAACAACCCGCTGGGCATGTGCTCGGACTGCAATGGCCTGGGCACCAAGGCGGAGATGGATCCGGAGCGCATCGTCCCGGACGGCTCGCGCACCATCCGCGAGGGCGCGGTGGAGCCGTGGGCCACTGGCATGAACCGGGGCGAGGGCTGGACGGCGGACTTCGTGGACAGTCTGGCCAACGCCTTCGGCATCGACCTGGACACGCCCTACGCGAAGCTGTCCGCCAAGGCGAAGAAGATCCTCATGTATGGCGTGGACGGCAAGTCGTTCAACGTGAAGTGGGGCGACGGCGGCAACTACGAGATGGAGTGGGAGGGCCTGGTCAACAAGCTGATGCGCAGCTTCAAGACAACCACCTCCGAGGCCGCGCGCACCTACTACCAGAAGTTCTTCAGCGACAAGCCCTGCCCCACCTGTGATGGCGCGCGGCTCAAGCCGGAGAGTCGGGCCGTCAAGGTCCATGGGCGCTCCATCGTGGACCTGAGCCGGCAGACGATTGGCGACGCGCTCGGCTGGCTCAAGGGCCTGAAGCTCACGGAGACGGAGCGGAAGATCGCCACCGAGCTGCTCAAGGAGATCCGCAGCCGCCTGGGCTTCCTCGAGGACGTGGGCCTCAACTACCTGACCCTGGACCGCACCGCGTCCACGCTGTCCGGTGGCGAGAGCCAGCGCATCCGGCTCGCGTCGCAGATGGGCAGCGAGCTCACGGGCGTCATCTACATCCTCGACGAGCCGTCCATCGGCCTGCACCAGCGGGACAACGGCAAGCTGCTCGGCACGCTCAAGCGCCTGCGCGACCTGGGCAACTCCGTGGTCGTGGTGGAGCACGACGAGGAGACGATGGAGGAGGCGGACTACCTCGTGGACTTCGGTCCCGGCGCGGGCGAGTTGGGGGGCCAGGTGGTGGCCCAGGGCACGCCCGCCGAGGTGATGGACGACGAGAACAGCGTCACCGGCGCCTACCTCTCCGGCCGCAAGGAGATCGAGGTGCCCGAGAAGCGCCGCCCCCTGGGCAAGGCCAAGGTGAGCATCCAGGGCGCCAAGGAGAACAACCTCAAGGACGTGACGGTGGACATCCCACTGGGCGTCTTCGTGTCCGTCACGGGCGTGTCCGGCGCGGGCAAGTCCACGCTCATCAATGAAATCCTCTACCCCGCCGCGGCGCGCGCCCTGTACGAGAGCCGCGAGGTGCCGGGCAAGCACAAGGCCATCACCGGGTTGGAGAACCTGGACAAGGTCATCGACATCGACCAGCGGCCCATCGGGCGCACGCCGCGCAGCAACCCGGCGACGTACACGAAGCTCTTCGACACCATCCGCGAGGTGTTCGCGATGACGCCCGAGGCGCGCGCCTTCGGCTACACCGCCGGCCGCTTCTCCTTCAACATCAAGGGCGGACGCTGCGAGGCGTGCGAGGGCGATGGCGTGAAGCTCGTGGAGATGCACTTCCTCGCGGACGTGTACGTGCCGTGCGAGGTGTGTGGAGGCAAGCGCTTCAACGAGGCCACGCTGCGCGTGCGCTACAAGGGCAAGAACATCGCGGAAGTGCTCGACATGAGCGTGCGCGAGGCGATGCAGCTCTTCGCCGCGCACAAGGACATCATGCGCGTGCTCCAGACGCTGGAGGACGTGGGGCTCGGCTACATCCGGCTGGGGCAGAGTTCCCCCACGCTGTCGGGTGGCGAGGCCCAGCGCATCAAGCTGGCGAGGGAACTGGCGCGCGTGGCCACGGGCCGCACGCTCTACATCCTCGACGAGCCCACCACGGGTCTGCACTTCGAGGACATCCGCAAGCTGCTCCAGGTGCTCAACCGCCTGGTGCAGGCGGGCAACACCGTGCTCGTCATCGAGCACAACCTGGATGTCATCAAGAGCGCCGACTGGGTCATCGACATGGGCCCTGAGGGCGGAGCGGGCGGCGGCCAATTGCTCGCCGTCGGCACGCCCGAGGAAGTGGCCCAGGTGAAGGAGAGCTACACCGGGCGCTACCTCCACCAGGTGTTGACCAGGAAGCGCCGGCACCGCGTGGGCCAGCGCCTCAAGGAATCGGCGTCTCCGGCCGCGTAGCTGGCGGCTTCGATTCCCGCCGCCTCCACACTCAGAAGCTCAGCAATCCCGAGGGGTTGCTGGGCTTTTTCTTTGCCCTCTCCTCCAGACACGGGGTCATTCGTTCGACCCCGTCCAGAGGAGAAGCACGACGAGCGCGCTCAGTACGGCGTCTGGGACACGGCGAGGCCGGGGCTCGACTCCCAGGACGTGACGTAGTTGTCCGGGGTGCGCCGCCACCACTGGCCCCACATCACGCCCGCGGAGTTCCGGTACGACCACGCGGTGTTGGAGTTATTGGCCAGCCAGCTCTTGATGGACGCATCGTTGGCCGCGCCCGCCCACTTGCCCGCCCACCGCACGAAGATGCCCTTGAAGCCGGCGGTGTCACCACTGCCGCCGTTGGCGTCGTACTCGTCGTTGAGGATGTCGGCGATGTGCTGGCCCGTGAGGTTGCGGCGGGTCCAGTTCACCGCCAGCCCGCCCACGTCGCGGTAGCTGGTGTTGCCCGTGGACTGGTAGAGCAGCGTCGACGCGCCCGCGAAGGTGCCCTGGTTGTACGTGAAGGCCCACCAGACCTTGGTGCCGTTGGCCTGGATGTGATCCGCCACCTGGCCAGTCGTGGGGTTGACCAGCGTGGCGCGCAGCCAGTTGTAGATCTGGTCCGCCTGCGCCCGGTAGCCAGTGTTCACCGTGTTGCGCGCGAGCAGCATCGCCGCGATGGTGGCCGGACCGTTCACGCACGCGTTCTTGGTCTGATTGTCCGTGCGCCACCACAGGCCGCCGCCCAGCTTGGTGTCCCAGGCCCGGTCCCAGACCTTGTTGAACTGCCATTGCGCCTGATCCAGGAACGGGCGGTGGCCGGTGATTTCGTAGCCGCGCGTCAGGGCGATGACCGCCCACATGACGTCGTCGTTGTACTCATTCCACGACGCGAAGTCCGTGGTGCCGCTGACCACGTTGTTCAGCCCGTTGAGCAGGGAGAAGACGATGTCGCGGTGGATCGGATTGCGCGTCCGGTCATAGGCGTCCTCGGCCGCTTCGATCTGCTCGCAGACCCGCCAGAAGTCGAACCGGGTCGGCACCTTGCGGTTCGTGTCGAGCACGTAGTAGCCGTTGCCGCCGTTCGCGACATAGAAGGCGTTGTTGTAGGAGTTGAACGCCAGGTCCTTCTCCGCCGGGGTGAGCGCGAGGGCACCCGGCGCGGACGCCACGACCACGGCAGCGACCAGGCCATTCAAGAACCGCGAGTTCATATAGGCTTCCTCCTTGGAAATCAGGACCTCCTAATCTGGAGGTAAAATCTCACTAAACCACTTTTCCCCGGAATGAAAGGGGAAGCGGCCCCGAAGGCCGGGAGGGTGCACACATGGAGCGCGTGAATCGACGGGAACGGGTGCGGAGTGTCCTGGTGGGAGTCGGGGGGGCGCTCGTGCTCGCCTGTGGCGTGGAGGAGCCGGGCGGCCCCCTCGACGCACCGGGTCAGGTCACCCAGGCGGCCAGCACCTGTGAGAAGCGGGCCCTGTCCGGAGGCGTCCGGACGATCCTCCACTTCAACAACCCGCTCGCGCCCTGCGTGGCCGCCGGGGACGGGACGCGGGATCTCACCCTCCGCGACGAGCTCGTGCGCCTCATCGACAACGTGCCCGAGGGCTCGTACATCCGGGGCACGTGGTACGCCCTGGCGGACAACGAGTCGGCCATTCCCGCCGCGCTCGTGCGGGCCCAGAAGCGGGGTGCGGTCGTCCAGGTGAGCATCGACGGCGGCGCGGGCGTTCCCGCCGCGGGCAGCGCGGCGCGCGCCCAGCTCGACCAGCTCACCCAGAAGAAGGTCTGCCCCTCCTCGTCGGGCTGCATCAGCTCCAACGGCGGCGCCGCGCACACCAAGGCGTGGACCTTCAGCCGCACCACCTACCCGGGAGAAACCGCCACCACCACGTACGTGGTCTGGGTGGGCTCCTACAACATGACCAACGGGCCGGACGGCAACGCGGGCTTCAACAACTCCGCCACGCTCTACGGCAACCAGGAACTCTACAACTTCCTCCGGGACTATCTGGAGAACATGTATGCGATGAGCCCGAGGTACTCGGACTACTACAACACCGACCTGTCCCCGGCGCGCGGCTTCTACATGGACGCGTCGGCGAGTGTGTATGCCTCACCCGAGCTCACCAGCGACCTCGTGGTCCAGCGCATCGACGCCGACGTCTGGACGCCGTCCGCCGGCTGCGTGGTGCGCGTCATCAACCCGCACTTCACCTATGAGCGCCGCGCGGTGACGCAGCAACTGGCCAAGATGAAGAGTGGCGGCTGCGACGTGGCCATCATCGGCAACCACGTCGAGCAGACGGAGTACGACCGGCTGAAGGCCGCGGGCATCCCCCTCAAGGCGCTGAAGATCTCCGGCACGGATCGCGTCCACGACAAGCTCATCGCCATCTACGCGAAGAAGGCGGGCACGACGAGCTGGGCGTACCGGGTCTACACCGGCTCGCACAACTTCAGCCCGGGCAGCCTCACCGGGGGTGACGACATCTTCGTGCGCCTGGGCGAGGAGAGCGGCACGAGCCACCCGATGTACGACGCCGTGCTCGCGCACTTCAACGATGGGTGGAAGAGCCCCTACGCGGTGACGCTCACGGGCGCGAACTGAAGGCCGCGCGAAGCGCGTCTGTTGTTGCCTCGGAGGCAACTCGCCTCGTGAAGACAGCCATGTCACTCCCGGAACGTAGGGTGTCCGTTCCGGGCCAGGGGTTTCCGGGCCGTGGTGGACGGACCTGTTCCGGCAGACGAGGCGTCACGATGATGGGTTTCAAGACACGCATGAGTTGGGCCGCGAGCATGCTCGTGGCCTGTTTCCTCTCGGGCTGTGAGCACGACACGCCCCCGCCTCCCGCCACGCCCGTGGAGTCCGGGGCGCCGGAGGCGCCCTTCGACGTGCAGAAGATCATGGAGCGGGTGCACTTCGCCTTCCGCGCCGAGGGCTCGGCCTGGCGGGGCGGCCATGACACCTACGCGGTGCGCGCGGACGCGCTCGGCCTGAGCGTCACGCCCTACCACTACCCGAAGTCCTCGGCGAAGCGCGCGGAGCTCGAGCGCGGCGCCGCTCCGGCCGCCGTGGAAGGCGCGCCGGTACACCTGGGCGCGGCCCGGGTGAGCCGGGGGGGCGTGGTGCTGTCGGGGCTCGCGGGCGACGGCCGGGTGGAGGACTCGGGCGAGCTGAGCATCTCGCGCGGCGAGGTGGTGGAGCGGCTGCGCAACGGCGCGGACGGCGTGGAGCAGAGCTGGCGCTTCGAGCGGCGGCCCGCGGGCACGGAGGCGCTCGAGGTCCGGGTGCCCGTGGAGGGCGGACGGTTCCTCGGCGAGACGGCCGGCGGCCTGCACTTCGCCGAGGGCGCCACGGGCCTGGGCGTGCGCTATGGCCATGGCACGTGGGTGGACGCGCGCGGCGAGCGCACGCCCGTGCCCGCCCGCTTCGAGGGCGACGCCATCGTGCTGCGCGTCCCGGCGTCGGTGGTGGACGCCTCGGCCTATCCAGCGGTGTTGGACCCCATCGTCTCCCCGGAGTTCGGCATGGACACGCCGGTGCTCTCGCCGACAGATAACAATCAGAACGACCCGGTGGTGGCCCATGACGGCACGAACTTCCTGGTCGTCTGGCAGGACTTCCGCCACACCGGATACACCGAACTCTACGGCGCCCGGGTGAGCAGCACGGGCACCATTCTGGACCCCGTGGGCCTGTACCTCTCCACCGCGCCCCATCACAAGTACGCGCCCGCCGTGGCCCACGATGGAACGAACTTCCTGGTCGTCTGGGAGAGCTGGACCCACAACTCGGTCGACATCTACGCCACCCGGGTGAGCAGCACGGGCACGGTGCTCGATCCGGGCGGCATCGTCATCTCCAACGCCTTCGGCTTCCAGCGCGCCCCCGCCGTGGCCCATGACGGCACGAACTTCCTGGTCGTCTGGCAGGACCAGCGCAGCGGGGTCTACGACATCTACGGCGCGCGGGTGAGCGGCACGGGCACGGTGCTCGACCCCACGGGTCTGGCCCTCTCCACCGCCACCAACGAGCAGCTCGCGCCCTCCGTGGCCCACAACGGCACGAACTTCCTGGTCGTCTGGCAGGACTCGCGCAGCGGCGTCTTCGACATCTACGGCACGCGAGTGAACGGCTCCGGCACGGTGCTCAATACCAGCGGCATCCTCATCTCCGTGGCCGTCAACGCGCAGGAGCGTCCCGCGGTGGCCTACAACGGCTCGGACTTCGTGGTGGTCTGGGAGGACTCGCGCCATGGCAACTCCGACATCTATGGCGCGCGCGTGAGCGCCACGGGCGTGGTGCGCAACCCCAGCGGCATTCCCATCAGCGTCCACGGCAACGACCAGCGTGCGCCGCGCGTGGCGCGCACGGGCACGGACTGCCTCGTGGTGTGGCACGACACCCAGGCCACCAACATCTCCGGGGTCCGGCTGAGCAACACGGGGGCCGTGCTCGATCCGAGCGAGCTGTTCATCGCCACCGCCTACAGCTACCCGAGTGATGTCTCGCTGGCCAGTGACGGGACGAACTTCCTGGTCGCGTGGAGTGACAACGCCATCGGCAGCCGCAACGACGACATCCGGGCCACGCGGGTGAGCAGCGTGGGCGTTCCCCTCGACACTCCGCCCCTCCGCCTCTCCCAGGCGGGCAATGGGCAGTACACGCCCGTGGTGGCCCATGATGGAACGAACTTCCTGGTGGTCTGGCGGGACCACCGGAACCTCGCCTCGGACATCTACGCGGTGCGGGTGAGCGAGACGGGGACGGTGCTCGACCCGAGCGGCCTCCGCCTCTCGACCAACAGCAGCACCACGCCCTACGAGCCCGCCGTGGCCCATGACGGCACGAATTTCCTGGTCGTCTGGCAGGAGTACTACGGCATGACCCAAGGCATTCGGGGAGTCCGCGTGAGTTCCGCGGGAAGCGTGGTGGACACCGCGCCCATCGCCATCGCCACCCAGGCCCAGCACCTGGGACGTGCCACGGTGGCCCATGACGGCACGAACTTCCTCGTCGTCTGGCAGGACGGCCGGAATGGCGCGCTCGACATCTACGGGGCGCGGGTGAGCGGCGCGGGCACGGTGCTCGACACCAGCGACATCGCCATCTCCACCGAGGCCTCCCATCAGATGAATCCCAAGGTGGCCCACAACGGGACGAACTTCCTGGTGGTCTGGGCGGACAACCGCAGCACCACCTCGAGTGACATCTACGGGGCGCGGGTGAACAGCATGGGCTCGGTGCTCGACTCCAGCGGCATCGCCATCTCCGCCGAGACCCATGGCGAGGGAGCCCCCGCCATCACCCATAACGGAACGCATTTCCTGGTGGTCTGGGAAGACGGGCGCTCGGGTAAGACGGAGATCTACGGGGCCCGGGTGAGCGGCACGGGCATGGTGGTCGACATGAGCGGCATCGCCATCGCCACCGTCACGACGTCCTCCACCGACCAGAAGCTCGTCCCCACGGTGACCCATGACGGGGACAGCTTCCTGGTGGCCTGGGAGGACCACCGCGCGAGCTCTCTGGGCGACATCTACGGGGCCCGGGTGAGCGACACCGGCGCGCTGCTGGACAACCAGAGCTTCGTCCTCGCGGCCGGACCGCTCGGGGAGAACACGCCCGCGCTGACCTCCATGGGCGGACAGAGCTCGCTCCTGGTCTACCGGGGCACCGATCTCTCGGCGACCACGAACAGCGAGCGCGTGAAGGCGCGGCTCGTCCAGACGCCCTGAGTCTCCGGTGGGAACAGCGGGCGGCCTCGTCCCGCTGTCTCCCTCCGGTGGTCCCGAGGCAGGGCCCCCAAGCGAGCGACGACCACCTCGCGCACGCACAGGGGCTCGAGACACTCAAGCAACGAGCGACCCTCATGCCCCCAACCATTCAATTGCTGGCATGAACCGCCCATGGCGGTCCACCCCGCCGCACAAACCCCGGTAGAGGTCACGCCCGCGTCCGCGGCGGCGCCCATCACCACCATGCATTGGACGATGGCCTTGGGACAGGGCGGCCCCTGAGGACCCGTCCAGCCCGTGTCGCCCTTCTGACCGTCCTGAGCAGGCTGGCCGGAACGGCGACGGTCAGCGACGTGTCGTACTGCTCCACGACGGAGACGGGCAGGCCAGCGAACCGGACCACGGCGCCCGACGTCCCGAAGTTCTCTCCGTGCACATAGAGCCGACCCGCCTTCACATCGACATCCACCAGCGTGATGAGAAGCGGAGCAGCGGACGAGCATAGGAAGGATTGAAGGCCTGTTGAGAGGTGGCGGACTGGAGCACAACGGCGGAGGAGGGCCGCTGACAGGGCCGCCCGAGTGATGCTACCGGCCGGTGGACAGGCCGCGCAGCCCCTTGGGGTACACGCCGGCTCTGGCCGCCCTCCCATGAGGTCTCTTGGCTGGGGCGGCTTGAGCCTCAACACCACGCGGCCTGAGCGGGCTCGCGCGTCGGGGCCCGCCTCGCACCTGCCGGGGCCTGGCCCTGGTGCTCCAGTATCGCTCGCCCCCCTCCCCCTTCCTTCACGTACGCCACTACACCCCTCCTTCCTCCACACCTCACACTGACGAACACGTCGAAGTCGAACTTCCTCCTCAGCAGCTCCGCCTGGTCTCCTCGCGGCGTCTTCTCCTTCATCGGCTCCTTGCTGACCGCTGCCTGGGGCGCCTCGCTCGCATCCTCCGCTCCTGCTTGGGGAGCCGAGCTTCGGACAGAACGTGGAGACCACCCGCCGGTAGGCCTGGGCACGGTCTGCCCTCACAAGCCACGAGGAAGAAAGACCGGTTCAATCACCGACTTTCGAGACGCCGTTTGAATCTAGCACTCATCGAAGAGCGCTTTGACTTTCCAATCGGCGAACGACGGCTCCCGTTAAGCGAAGCCGTGCGCTTATCCGACGAGACCCTAGTACTACTTGGTCACATACGAGAGGGGCCGAGAGGAGGGGCCTGGCTGTCGACGTGACGCAGGCAGAGCGGGCAGTAGCCGATGCGGCGTAGAAGCAGGTGCTGCAAGCGCCTGCGCACCTGAGGCAGCGTCCAGGGCGTCGTCCTCAGGGGGGAAAAGCGCTCGTCGCAGCGCCAGGAAGGCATGAGCGACAGCGCACAGCGTGGCGTGGTGGTGGAAGCCGCGCCACGAGCGGCCTTCGAAATGGTCCAATCCTACTTCCTGCTTCATCTCCTGGTAGTCGCGTTCCACCCTCCAGCGCAGCTTCCACAGGCGCACCAGTTTCTTGCGCGAGGTGTCCGCCGGGAGCGAGCACAGCGCGTACTTCGTCGGGGCCTCTTCACCCCGGGGCCACTCCACCAGCAACCACTCCTCTGGGCCCGGAGCCACGCCGTGCACGTGTCTGACGGCCGAGCGCACTCGCACCGCGGCGAAGCGTGAGGACTGCGCCCCCCGGCTCCCCTCGCGCCAGTGCACGGTGTGCCAGTCTTCCTCGGGCAGTTGCAGCGCCAGTTGGGCCATGCTCCACGGCTCCACGCCCGCGGCCTGGTAGCGCGTGCGTGGCCGCCCGTTCCGGCCCGCCACCTTCGGGGGTTGCTGGGGCTGGGCCCCCGGCGGCCATACCTTGTGGCTGCCCTGCACGCCCATCAGGTAGTGCAGTCCCAAGCGCCGCACTCCCTCGCGAAACTCCCGGGCATCCCCATAGCCCGCATCCGCCAAGGCCACATGGGGACGCACTCCCCAGGCCAGCGCCTGCTCCAACTGGCCCAGGGCTATTTCCCATTTGCGCTCGAAGCGCACCTCCATGGGCACTCCCGCCTCCGCCCGGCGCTCACCGTCGCGCGCCCACTCCTCGGGCAGGTACAGCCGCATGCCGATGCAGCCGCTGCCCTTCTCCCCCGCCAGGTGCAGGCTCACCGCCACCTGGCAGTTGTCCGTACGTCCCAGCGTCCCCGAGTACTGGCGCGCCACCCCCACCGAGTGCTCTCCCTTCTTGGCGAAGCCCGTGTCGTCAATCACGAAGGCCTCTACCTCGGGCAACTCCTCGTCCAGCTTGCGCGCCAGCCTCCTCCTCACCTCGCTGTCGCTCCAGTCCGACACGGCGACGCACTGCCGCAGCCGCTGGCGCATCGCCCCTGCTTCCGCTTCGTCCTCCACCAGCCGGGCCGCCATCGGCTCGACGCTCTTGCGCTCTCCGTCCAGCAGCAAGCCCGTCAGGTACAGCTCCAGCGCTCGCCTCCTCTCGCTGCGCCCCAGCCCCTCCACCATCGTCTCCAGGTACTCGCTCAGCTCCCCGTCGAGATGACTCATCTCTCGCCGTGTCATCTCTACTTATCAACACGGCCCCTTCGAGGTTACTTACGAAGTAATCAAGTGGCACTAGCTCTACGGCTATTCCCGTCTCAACGCCGGACGGCCACTATTTGACTATTTGAAAGACGCCAGCTTCGAACGAACCTAAACATGCGTTCAGCATTGAAGAGAACTCGGAACCGTGTGGATAATGACACCCACCATTCCAATCCCATGAATAGAACACCCGTCAATTCCAGCAACATCGTATCGATCGGATACGATAGCACAAGAAGCACACTGCAAGTCGAGTTTAAAGACTTAAGCATATATGAATACGCTGGCGTACCATCCGCTCTGTATAACAACTTGATGCGAGCAGCGTCCAAAGGCTCCTTTCTCGCTCAACATATCAAGGGCCACTACCACTACCGGCAAATCCGTTAAATCACATGAAGATCAAAAACATCAGAATCGAAAACTTCCGCGCCTATCGCGATGAAACCATTCATCTAAACGACTACACATGCATTGTAGGAGCAAATGGCGCCGGCAAATCAACCATACTCACAGCCCTCAACGTTTTCTTTAGGGATCAGAGCGGCGCCAGTACAGATGTGACTCACCTTGACGAAGAGGATTTTCACAAGAAAGACACCTCGCGTCCCGTGCGCATCACAGTAACATTTCACGAGTTGTCCCTAGATGCTCAAGAAGATTTCCGAGATTACTACCGCCAAGGGGAACTCATCATCTCCTCGGTTGCCGAATGGGATCCCGCTACTCGAAAAGCTGAAGTGAACCAGTTCGGACAGCGCAAAGTAATGAAGAAGTTCAAGCAGTTCATGAAGAAACACGATGAATCCGAAAACGTAGCCACCTTAAAGGAAACCTACAAGACACTTCGCACAGCCATACCCGAACTCAGCGACGTGAAGACCAAGAAGGAAATGCACGCTGAGTTGAGAAGGTATGAATCCGAGCATCCTGAACTTTGCGAACCCCTACAAAGCAGAGATCAGTTTTATGGAATCACAAGGGGTGCAAATCGACTTCAAAAATACGTCCACTGGATCTACCTGCCCGCAGTAAAGGACGCGACTACCGAGCAACTCGAATCGAAAAAGTCAGCGCTCGGAGTGCTTCTTGATCGTACACTTCGCGCAGCAGTGCCCTTCGAGGATCCCCTGCATAGTACTACAGTTGTACTTCCCAGGCGGACAGAGGAGTGCTGTTTACCCCTGTCGCTGCGACAACCGCCCTTCCTCCGTCTTCCGTGGGCCCCGCGCTTGTACCTTCTCCACTGAGATAGCGC